>JACKZZ010006420.1_pt1 | contig 12061 bp, 16 predicted proteins | sample 8027871 | NCBI WGS metagenome assembly JACKZZ01 (sample SAMN15724774, study PRJNA655200) | protist metagenome | isolation source: fluorescence activated cell sorting (FACS) single amplified genomes of... | place: USA: West Boothbay Harbor, Gulf of Maine | collected 2000-07-19
CCGTTGGAAAAAGCTCGGGACGAGGAAGTGGATCCAAGTAGAATGTTGCAAGAGGCTCTGAGGATGAAAGGGGATAAAGTTAGCAAAGAGCAAAAGGACCATGCTGGGGATGCAGCTCCAGATGATGATGATGACGATGATCTTCCGAGCAGCGCCGACGGTGAGGACAAAACACAACTGGAAGATTCCGAATCTTCCGAATACGAGGACGAAAACGGCCTCACAGCCGCGGAAGCCGACTACGAAAAGCGCTTGGCTATGTGGGACGAAGCCGTGCACAAATACGACCGGAGCCATCACCTAGCCAACCCCAACGACAGTAATCGCAAATACACGGGTCGCGCGGACCGCGCGCGGGCGATCCAGGATTCCTACGTGTGCGACTACTGCTTCCAGGGCACGGATTTCGTCACGCAGAGGGGGGTATGAACTGCAAAAATATCGTACTCGTATAAATGCATTACAAATTTCCTCAGCATGATGAGAAATGAAATCTGTAATGCGGATCTACCTTAAGAAAAAAACTTGTATTTATACGCATGATTGCAATACGAGTGCGATACTTTTGCACAGGATAGGGGGGCTGGTTTGAGATCATGGCGTTTCGAAGAGAGGACCCACCAAAGGACGTTACGACAAAAGATATTTTCGACGCGGCTGCGGAACAGGCGGAACAATTTGCAGACGTGTGCGGCTACGACGAGGATTTGCGGGAGGATTTGGAAAAACGCTGGTGCTTTATGGAGCAACGCCTCCCGACAGGGGTGGATTTGCTGAATCCACACGATGTGGCGGTTCCAGAAGGAGATCTGTATGGCGAAGGAACAGTTGCGGTTGCTGTGGAAGACGAAACTGGACACCTTCCGGGACAAGAAGGTACTGCTACAGGTATCGCCGCTGCATTAGCGCTTGTGCAACAACAGCAGGAAACAAACAGCAACATTCCGACCATCGACCGCAATGCTGGCCCTTTACCCGACATTTTCTCAACTATGGCGGCGAAGCTGGACGTGAGTAATCATGCAAAGTTATCCTGCGTAAAAACGTCCCCACCCCATAGTGAAGTTGGTAAATCTGCAACACAAATCTCCAAGTTTTGGGAGTTTTGCATGACAAGTTTCCATCTGTAGCGTAGTGCTGTTTAGCAAGTGCAGCCGCATGAGAAAGCGAGCTTTTCCTCCTGTTTACAGCATTACAAAGTACCAAACGCGATTGGAAATGCCTCTCATGGAGATGCGCATTACAAATCTTACTGTCATCGCGCATTTGCATGACAACTATGGGGTGGGGACGTATTTACATAGGATAAAAGTACCGGGCGTCGCTGAATCCGAGCAGTGGCCACAAGGAGTTATGAACTGCAAAAGTATCGCACTCGTATAATTGCATTACAAATTTCCTCAGCATGAGAAATAAAATTTGTAATGCTGAGTTGCTTTCTGGAAAAAATTTGTGATGCAAGACTTGCAGTTAGACGAATGCGATGCTTTTGCACAGGATAGGAGTCCGCTGATACGGAAAGGTACGCGACCTTATTGTCCGTGTTGGAGAAGCATGAGTCTTGGGAAACTGCTTTGAAAGACCTGCAAGACATCCTCCCCGATAGCAAGTGGCGGGAGAAGGCAAGAGACGGAAGTTGGGACGCAAACCCGTGGGCGCGTTTTTTTGAGACGTGGTACCCGAACAATAAAGACAGGGATATCCTATGTAAAAACGCCTCCACCCCATAGTTGTCTTGCAAATCTGCATGCTCAAAGTGTTTCTCATGCTAAGGCCCATGACAAGCGTTTCCGTTTGCCGCTCGTGTTCTGCGGTTTGTAATGGTCCAATGAGCATGGTAGGCTAGATCTGTGATGCTGCTAAACAAGCTAAACAAAACTACACTACGAGGCCAAGAAACTTGTGATGCGCAACAACCAAAGCCGGCTGATTTGTCTAGCAGGTTTCCCATCTTGACTATGGGGCGGTGATGTTTTTGCTCAGGATAAGGGACCCGAATTCTTTAGCCGCCTTTTTGATGGACATGACCGGCGACGAGGAGGAGGACGGGGAAGATTTCTTCTACAACAAGAAGGTCTTTTACGCAAGAAAAAAACTATGTGAGTGTAAGTCTGTGATGCAGGAAATGTAAAACTGTTAACCTTGTCATGCTGGATCTGCGTCATAGGCTACTTTCATACGTGTTTTCACGTACTCGCTGCGCATGACAGATTTTCCCTGTAATGCAAAGCGGATTGGTGATGCTGTCCTTCCTACAAAGTTACACTTACGCAGTTTTCTTTCTTGCGATATCTTCTTCAACGGCGGGCCGAACAACCAAAGCTTCGGACACGAGCCGGAATTGAAGTGGGTCCAGAACGACGAAATTGTGTTGCAGAAGTCTTTCTCGCCGGACTTACTCGTTCGGAACTGCTTGTTAATCAAGGAAGTCCTTTACGCAAGACAAATTTGCAGTACATGTACAAAATACATCACAAATTTGTGTACCAAGTAGTACTTGGAGCATGCTACTTGTCATGCTGAATAGAGTATAAAGAGAACACTTTGTCATGCAGAAACCGATATATGGTACATGTACAGGAAATTTACTGTGGATATCCTGTTCGAGGAGGAATACCTGTGTTCCCAGTGGCACGGGAAGAAGAAGGCGGAAGAATACCAAGTGAAAAAGTTTGTGGAAATGGGCTACACGCACCAGGAAGCGAGCAGCCAAGCAAATAAACAGAAAATCAACAGCCAACTACAGGACTCCGCTTACATCCCACTTCCGATTTTGAAGTACCGAAGGGTGTTTCTGGATTTGTTGGAAGACAATCGGATAATTCTCGTGGACGGGAGGACGGGCACCGGGAAATCGACGCAGATCCCCCTCTATATCGCCGACGAGATGCGAACGGTGATGGAAACGGAACTGAAAAAACCGGAGATGCAGCAGGATTTACTCCGGTTAAGAAAACCGCGAATCATTTTGACGCAGCCCAAGCGTTTAGGTGCGAAAACGCTGGCAGAAAGTCTGCTAAAGATGCAGAACGATGCGACGCGGAAAAAGATGGATGCCTTTTTGAAGAAGAGCAACGACCTATGACAGTGCACAACTCCACCCCCTCCGCCTCCCCCTCATTTGTCTGACAAATGAGGTCCACCTTTTACTTCTTGGCACTGTTTGCATGACAAGTTCTGGTAGCCCAAATGGCATCGCAATCCAGTTCAAATTTGTCATGCAAAACCGGCATTCTTGCTGATACTTGTATTGCCGTTCATGCTATACAAATGAGGAGGAGGGGGAGTTGTGCACTGTCATACGAACTGGAGCTCGCGGAGAAAATGTTTCCGATCCAGCAGATGGGGGACCGAATTGGATACAGGGTCGGCCGGCTATGCATTGCAAAAGCACATTGCAAAAGCATCACACCATCAAGCCGAAATCGCATTACAAATCTTTTCAGAAGAAAAGACGAAACTTGTAATGCTAGCTCAGGCAAAAGAAACCGAATCTGTCGTGCTGTGCCGCGATTTTATTTACTAGGTACGACTACGAGTGCCCGATCATGCTTTTGCACTGCATACCGGGAGGCGAAGGACAACAAGATGGAAGCCGAGGTGTGCTTTATGACGAGCACGTTTTTGCTTCAGGTCTTGATGCACAGTCCGGAAAAGCTCGGGGACATCACGCATCTAATCTTAGACGAGATGCACGACCGGTTATCCTGTGAAATAGTATTGTACTCGTATTGCCATCATGCATTACAAATCCTTTTCTGAAGGTCAATCCGCATATACAAATTTCATTTCTCATGCTGAGGAAATTTGTAATGCATTGATACGACTGCGATACTTTTGCAATGCATACCGGTCGGTGGATGTCGACTTTCTCTGCATGGTGTTGAAAGTCCTTCTTGCCCAGCCGGACTTCCAATCGCGCACGAAGGTCATCATCATGTCCGCCACTTTGGAGAAAGGCTTCATCGAATCTTATTTCAATGGGTGCCAGGGGGACTACACGAAAACCATCCCGCGCCTGGAGATTCTGAACGACACCCCGCACAACATCACGAAATTGTTTCTGGACGAGGTGAGGCCGCCCTTTTTTCACTGTTTTTCCGAGCAGTATTCTTCCGAACGGGATCTTGCGGAATATGACGACCTGATGAAACGCAACATGAACCTCGAGGACCCCCGAACGGGGAAAATCTACCCCGACAAGGTTCACGCCAGCAACGACTTGGCGCAACTCGTATCCTGTGTAAAAACGTCCCCACCTCCCCATAGTCAAGATGGGGAATCGGCTAGACAATTGCACGAGTTTTGTCTGTTTTGCATGACAAATTTGTTGGAATCGCAGTGTAGTACTGTTTCAGGTAGTTCAGCAGCATCACTGATCTAGTATATCATGGTGATTGGTGCACGACGAATTTCACGCCACGAGTGGAAAATGCTTCTCATGGGGCTCCGCATGAGAAACGTTCTCAGCTTGCAGATTTGCATGACAAGAACTCTGGGGTGGGGACGACGTTTTTCCACAGGATAACTCGCGAAAAAATACACACTTACACGGCGAGAATTCTGAAAGAGATCATGGTACCGGGAAGCTACGCCGCACCGGATTACTATGGGGAGGATGGGGACGATGAGGTGGATAACTTACGTCGTGGTAAAAGCCTGCTTCAAGCTGCTCTGGAAGCCGAGGAGAAAAACCTCCCACAAACGAAAGCGATAAAGAGAGGCGGGACGAGAGCACTGCGAGGTCAACAAAACCGCTTCGGAGCAGGTGGACTTCAACTGCACCAGCAGCGATTCCAGCAACAGCTGGCCAAACAAAATGCGAAAAACCAGGAGAAATTTGGACGGACAACTTTGGTTTTCCTGCCCGGTATCGTGGAAATCCGGGATCTGGAAGAGTCGATCAAGCGCGTGATTCACGAGGAGGACATGAAGCTGTGGAACATCAAAATATTCTGGCTGCACTCCCAGCACGAAGAACGGAAGCACGGGTATCCACCGTAAATTTCTTCCCGTACACGTAGTACAAATGCTGTTTCTGCATGACAAAACTGGGCTCTGATCCTAGTTTAGCATGAGAAGTTTGAAGACACTCCACTTTAGGGAAGTTTGTCATGCATTTTGTACATGTAGGGGAAATCGAAATTTGTATTGCATAACGGGATGAACGAGCACATTACGGGCGAGGACAAGAATGGAAACAGCTCGCGTGAACCTGGCCGGGCGATCGTGTTGGCCACGAACATTGCGGAGTCTGGAATCACGATTCCGGACGTCGGGGTGGTGATTGACTACGGAATGGAAAAATTTCCGAAATTCGACCCCAGGACTTCCACCGTATCCACTGCAAATGTGTCTGGGTCTGGAAGGAGGCAAGGTTTGTCATGCTCGTCTGGCATGACTGAACAGTCTGTGATGTGTGTCCAAGAAGAGACCCTTTGGCTTGTCATGCAAAAACGCGCTCTGTCATGCGGAAGACGGAACACTATGGCCCCGCAAATCTTTCTCATGCTTGGCTATGCATTACAGAGCACTCACTATTCACAGCTCAGCACTACAGGTTTCCAGACTCAGACATATTTGCAATGCATACACCGAACAACTGATCTACTCCTGGTCCAGTCAGGTATCCCGTGTAAAAACGTCCCCACACCATAGTTGTCATGCAAATCTGCATGCTTAAAATGTTTCTCATGCGGAGCCCCAATAGAAGCATTTTCTAATGGTGTTTTGAAATTTGTCATGCTCCAATCAGCATGAGAGACTAGATCTGTAATGCTGCTGAACTAGCCCAAACAGCACTACACTACGCGTTCAAATTTGTCATGCGAAACAGCCAAAGCTTGTGGATTTGTCTAGCCGATTCCCCATCTTGACTATGGGGTGGGTACGTTTTTACATAGGATATCAGGCCTCCGTGATTCAACGACAGGGACGGACCGGCCGGGTGCGCGAGGGGCTGGCGTTACGGATGTTTTCCCGGCACATTTGGACGCGGTTGTCGGATTTTGGCACATCCGCCGTCCCCCGGGAGGATATCAAGAAAACGGTGTTGCGCTGCGCTTTATGCATTGCAAAAGTATCGTACAACTCGTACTAGTATTGCAATACAAATTAGCTCAACATGACAAATGAAATTTCTCATGCTGATTTAGCTTGAAAAAGAAATTTGTCATGCCAGACTGCAATTAGTACGAGTGGAGTGCGACACTTTTGCACAGGATACGCTTTCACGGTCGCGAAATTACGAGAGAAGTACTCCGTCATGCCGGGGTGGAACGACGTGAATAGTCAAAAACCCTTATGTATGAATTGCAAAAGCATCGTACTAGTAGTAATTGCATTACAAATATACCTCAGCATGACAAATGGAATTCGAATTTGTCATGCTGTTTTAGCTAGGGATTGACATCTGTAATGCATAATTGCAATTACTGCGAGTACGAGACAACTTTTGCACAGGATATTATGGGGTTGGGACAACCGAATCGAAAAATGGCGGCTGATGGACGGAGAAACGAAAGACCAGCAGGAGATCGTGGTTGGGGGGAAGTTATGCATTGCAAAAGTATCGTACTCGTATGGCAATCATGCATTACAAATCTTTCGCTTAAGGTAAATCAGCATTAGAAATTTTATCTCTCATGCTGAGGAAATTTGTATATGCATTTATACGAGTGCGATACTTTTTCCCTGGATAAAAATCCGCCGGCAGCCTCTTTCGGATCGAGAAGTTCCTGCACATGCTTCCCTGCCCGCTATGAAGTGCACATGTGGCCGCAACATCTCGGGGAAGATCTGGGAACTTGTGATGCTGAATCATGCATGATGAGAGCAGCACTTGCAAGTGCAGCTGAGCATGACAAGTTTGTTCTAAGTAGACCCTAGGTGCTGGTCATGCGCAGCTGCGACTACAAACTGCGTTTTTGCATGACAACTGAACAAGCTGCTATGTTGAAAATGTCGGTCATGCAACACAGATTGGACAGGAGTTGTGCCAGCCAAGCAATACAAGTTCTTCTTTGTTCCCAGAAGACCCAGATGAGATATTTCCAGTATCACAGGAAAAAAGTGTTTCACTGTAAGGATTTTGCAAGTTTTGCATCACAAGTTTGTTCTGCATGACAGAGAAAATTTGCCATGCAAGCTTCCTAAGGGAAAACACAGCTAAGAATGCACTTTCTTGCATGTGTAGCAAGACAAATGCTTCTGTGTTCCATTTTATGCATCACAAGTTTACAGTGAAACAGTTTTTTCTTGCGATATCCAGCTGATATCCGCCACAGACGAACGAGGTGTCTTCCGCGACGGATTGGCTACAGAAGTATCAACTGCAAATATGTCTGGGTCTGGAAGAGTTGGAACTTGTCATGCGAATTCTGGAATAGGCAGAAATTTGTATTGCATAAGCACGAAAAGCTTCCCATTTCTTGCTACGCATATAGGGAAAAATTTCTCATGCGGGATAGACATCAGTAGGCCTGCGCAAAACCTGTAATGCTTTTGCGTGCATTAGAGACCACTTGTGTGATCCAGGAGATGCATGACAAACTCCCGCAATCTTCCAGACCCACACTCTTTCGCACTTGATAAGAAGAACGGATTTCTCAAAGGAAACGACATCACCGCGATGGGGGCAACGTGTTTGGGGTTGCAGTGCAGTTTGCTAACCGCGAAAATGATGTGGACGGGAATCATATCACAAGAAAAAGTGTTTACGTTAATGGAATTTGTGATGCAGTAATGCATCAGAAGAGGTGCCCACTACATTTGTATTTTTGCGTAGCATGCATGGAAGGCAAAATTTGTAATGCTTAGCTGCCAATTGTGAAAACCTAAACCATTAACGTTAACCCTTTTTTGCTTGATAAATCATCTTAGGCTACGTGGAGGAGATGATCCTTCTCGCCGCTTGTATACGCAGTGCAAATAGGTCTGGGTCTGGAAGATTGCGAGATTTCGATTTGTCATGCTAGTCTGGCATGACTCTGAACTCTGTATTGCGTGACCGCAAAGAGCTCTTCTCGCCTGTCACGCAAAATCGTATTTATTCATGCGGAGTGCGCAACTCAGATCCATGGGAAAGCTTGTCATGCTTGGCAGCGCATTACAGTGCGCTCCCTGATGTTCCCTTCCTTGCGTCACAAGTTTGTTCCAGACCCAAACATGTTTGCAATGCATATTGTATCGGCTTCTACGAGTCCGCAAACGACCCCGAGATGGTGAACTCGTCCCAAATATGCAGTCTGCAAAAGTATCGTACTCGTACTGTGATTGCGTTTGTGGATTACATTTTTTTTTTCTCAACAAGGCAAATCCGCATTACAGATTTAATCTGTAATGCTAAGTCAATTTGTAATGCAATTTATACTTAGTACGATGCTTTTGCAATGCATACCAAATCTTGGATCAAGACGATGAGCAGTGGGAGCGGAAGGAAATCTACCCGCCGAACTTTATCCGCACTAAAATTTTTTTCCCTGTATTAAACACGTACAAATCAGAATGTGGTTTCTGCATGACAAACTTTTTGTCAATGCTATTCAGCACGACAAGTGGCATGGTCGAAGAAGTTGGTGGAATTTATTGTGATGCATTTTGTACTACATGTACAGGTGGAAATTTGTATTGCATAAAGTTGAAGCAAACGAACCAAGCCAGCGGCGCGGAGCTGTTGAAGCTGTTGAATGAGAACAGGTCGAAGTGGCTAAACGTCGGAGGTAAAGATGCCCCTTCCCACCTAGACGTCGGCGGACAACAGCAACACGACAAGCCCCTTCCAAGACTCACCGAATTGGGCGAAAGGCACCGGCAGTCGCGGTTACAAACCGCCGAGTGGATGGTTGCCTTCCGCACGTTCTTTAACGGCGACACCTTTTCCGAGGTTGCCAGTCTGTACCGGTTCGCGGAATTTTTGTTCAAGAGAAAGGACCTGCACCGGCAGAAGATGTCTAACGCGAGTTTTTGTTGGACGGATTTCATGAAGGACGGCCACGACGACCCAGAAAATTTATCCTGTGCAAAATGAGTGCCGTACTCCTACTCGTACTTCTAATCGCAGTTATGCAAGACAAATTTCTTTTTCATGCTCGATTAGCATGAGAAATTCCAGCTGTCCTGCTGAGTTAACTTGTGTTGCAATTTTTCTACGAGTACGTTTACTCCTTGTGCAAGTCATAAAACCTACGGAACAACACGTTTGCCGACTGCTACAACGACGACGTTGGGTTTCCGCAGATGCCGCCCCTACCAGGGATCCGGCAGGACAAGGGGCATATCAAATGCAAAAATGTCTGGGTCTGGAACATTCTAAACTTGTGATGCTGTCTCTGGATTCTGAAAAAATTTGTATTGCATCACCAGCAAGAGCAGGACAGAAGTTTGTGCTAATATGCGGAGACGGCATTTCTCATGCGGTAGAGGTATCAGTATCACGAAGCGCTCTAAATAAAATCTGTGATAATGCTACGGCATGCATCACAGACATTATGGGTCATGCAAAATATGCATGACAAATCTAGAAATCTTCCAGACATTTTAGCAGTTGATAGGGCAGCGGCGGAAACAAATCATGTTGAAACCAAGGATGTGGCAGGAGTTTCTGGAAAAAATCGCCGAACTCTGCTTAAACTTCATACGACAGTGCAAAACTTTCGCCCCTCCCCCTCATTTGTCATGCAAAACCCCGAATGCAGTCGCTGCCTTATGGCACTGTTTGCATGGCAACTTCCGGAAGCCGAAGCAGTACTACATTAGGCACACAAATTTGCCATGCGTTGGCTCCACGTGATGCGCTTGTGTTTGTATTGCTGTTCAAGCCAATAATACAAATGAGGGAGGAGCGGGACGAGTTGCGCACTCTCATACTTCAACCGGGGAATCCATTGGATCTGGGTCAACAACCGCGCGTTGCGATTCCACGCCGCGATCAACGGGCAGTTGCCGGAAGGCTCGCGGATTGAGTTGAAAAAGGATTTCGACCCGAACTTCTGGATTGGCATGGCGTTTGCGGGCACGAATCTTGCTATCTCGCGGGGAGAGACCACGGACCAATTATGCGAGCTCCAGTATCGAAAGCAGAGGAATGTCGGTGTGGAACGGAAGGAGTTCGAGAAGTTGAAAGAAGCGCGGAAGGAAGCAAAATTTGAGCACGCTCGGTTGGTGAAGATGGAAAAGAGACAACGGAGAGAACAAAGAGCAGAGCTTATTCTACGTAAAAACATCACCACCACAGAGTTCTTGTCATGCAGATTTGCAATGACAAGAACATTTGTGATGCCGGTGCGCATCGCGATGATGGGCATTTCCAGTCGTGTTTTGGAATTTGTATGTAATGCTGTAAACAGGATGCGTATCTCGATTTGTAATGCGGCTGTCCTTGCTAACCTCCTGCACTACACTACGAGTCTGCAACTTGTCATGCGTGGCGTCCAAAACTCCTGGATCTGTGTTGCAGAGATCTCAACTTAACTACGGGGAGGTCGTGGGCACATTTTTACACAGGATAGAGCTGAAAAACCAGCAGAAAAAACTCCTCGCCCACGAGAGGCGCATGATGAAGCAAAACGACAGGGAAGCGAAACGACAGAGGCGGATGATGAAGCGAAACGAGAGGCAGTCACGGGAAGCGAAGCATTTTTTGGAGGTTTATTACCCAAAAGCGGTCAAAGAAGCGCGAAAACAGATTCGGAAGCAGGAATTATGCAAGGAGTATTTCACGGAAGACGGGGAAAATTCTCCGAGGGAACGGCGAAACAAATCGCTTGAGGAGGTGGAGAAGCTGGTAGAGGAAAAAGTGGAGGAATTTAAGAGGAAACTGCTTGCCGAGGAAACGAATTTTGTTGCCGTCGGGGGTGAAGGAGCTCAGGCTGCTGTGGTTCATCTTTATGACAGTGCACAACTCCCCCTCCCCCTCATTTGTATGTAGTGAGGTCACCGAACGGTTCTAACCGGGGAGTTTTTTTGACACCCAGCCAGCAAAACGACCGGCAGTTTTCAAGCAGGCGGGAGTGTTTTTTGACGAAAAAGATTTTCAATTATCAAGCGGGCAGAGCGTTGCTGGCAAACAAGCCCGGTCGAAAACTATCGATTCGCACTTGATAAAACGACGCAGGGGGGCCGGCAAAAGGGGCGCCCTTCTGAGGCGCCCACCGCCTTGGTTTCTGGCGATTTGGGGTGCCCAAAAAGGGGCGCGCAAAAAACGCGCCCAAAATCAGAACAGCGAAACAGCATGGCACGGCGGCGATTTCGGAGCATTTTGGGCGGCCGCGAAAGCGGCCGCCTTTTCGGCGGTTTTAGAGCCTGGGAAGCTTTGCAAAAAGCGCCGGCTTGAAAAATAAAAACGCGAAAAATAAAAAGCGCGCCAGATGCACAAAGCCAATCCGCATGCTATGGGCCCGGTTTGTCTTCGCTTTTTAGGCGCCCCCCGTGGCACCCGGATCGGCCCCATAGCATCGGGGCGGGCTTTCGGAAAGGAATTTCGGAAATGTGCCAAAATTTGCGACGTTTCCCAAGTGTCCGCCATACCGTGCGGCATAACGTTACTCACGGCGGTATGGCGAGCCCATAAAAAGCAAAGCCGCGGCCAAGGCTACGGCCGGCAAAAAAACGCCCACGACCTCACTACCCCCGCCCCGGCGGCTATATTTGGTATAGCATGAACGACCATACAAGCATCAGCAAGAGTGCCAGTCTTGCGTGACAAATTTGCACTGGATTATAGTGCTATTTGTCATGCAAGCAGTGCCAAGAGGCAAAGGGTAAATTGGGTATTTTGCATGACAAATGAGGGGGAGGGGGAGTTGTGCACTGTCATCATCTTCCCGGCGGTTGTACTGGCTCAGCGTCCTGTATGAATCTGTCAGGATTGAAATCGTCAAAGTTGAAATGGTTTGCCATGCATAAAATGCAAGGCATAAAGTGCCTGTCTTGCCGGGATGGCAAGTGAGGCGGATTGTGAGGCTATTTAGGGTTTGGGATAGAGCAGCTAAACGAGCATGAAAAAAGCACTCTTCTGTTCCCAAACAGCATGACAAATTGGATTTCGGTTCTCCGAAAATTT
>JACKZZ010010670.1_pt1 | contig 12061 bp, 9 predicted proteins | sample 8027871 | NCBI WGS metagenome assembly JACKZZ01 (sample SAMN15724774, study PRJNA655200) | protist metagenome | isolation source: fluorescence activated cell sorting (FACS) single amplified genomes of... | place: USA: West Boothbay Harbor, Gulf of Maine | collected 2000-07-19
ATATAACTCTTACGCATAATATACATATATACACATACATATATACACATACATATATATATATAGGATTTATTATTCATAATGAATTGATAGATACATGTATTAAGATATTATTATTCATGACACAAAATGATGTTCGTAATGTTTTGTATTTATGTCGTACCAATCAAATGGTGACATCATTGAATGTACTTTTATCCGAGGAGAAGAAAATGACGACCTATGTGGAATCTAAAGTAGCTCTATGCATGAATGAAATCCACACGAACACTACCTTACATGATCAAAGATATGAAATGATGATGGATGAAAATGAAAAACCACTAGATAAGCTTCTATTAACACTTCAACGCCCAGTTTATAAATCCTCAAATCGTCATTTAGAGCTATTGCTTGGCTTGTTAACAGTGATAACATATCCTTTAATTTCATTTGAATGTCTGAAAAAATACACGCCCACGCCCACGCCCACGCCCGTGACTACAAGTAGTAGTAGTAGTAGTAGTAGTAGTAGTGGCAGTAGTGGCAGTACACTTCAGCGTTCAAACACATCACAGAAAAAAAGAAAAAGTTCCACAAAGTTGAAAAAATCAAGTAAAAGGGCAAAGACATCTTCTGGTTCTGCGATTGTATCATCATCGAATGTACATCATGATCATCATATGAATATTGAATATCATTCAGGAGAATCAAAGGAAAACTGCTCTGTAGATAATGAAAGTAAAGAAGATACTCATACACATGTTTATACACATCGTATTATGAATTCTAAAATACCTACTAATGAAACATATTGGTGTCCCTTTTGTATTCAACCATTTGGAATTGTTGCTAAAAATGATGATGATGGAGATGATGGTGATGAAGATGGAGATGAAGATGGAGATAAGGCAAAATCTATATTTTGTAATCATTTATTCGACGAACACAGTCAATCTTTGGATAAAAAGTCAAATGTCATGTGTCCCATGTGTTACAAGCTATCTGGAGATGGAAATAACGGAACCTATGGAGAGCCAACCCTTGCGGCGCATATTAAGAAAAATCACCAAGCCTTTCGCCCAAGAAAGAAATCACTTGATGATGATTCAACAATGATACATCCAATAGATACGTTATATCACTATGTTGTTTCTACTGATGGCTTGATTCATTTAATTAATTGTATTGGTAAGTTAATGTATACACACTTTTACATCCTTTTTAACTTTTACACACTTTTACACACACATATATATATATATATATATTTATTTATTTATATATATGCTTACCTTTATATCTATATGTATTGAAATATTGATATATATATATATATACACAGGATTTTCTTCATGTAAAAATTCATCGTTTAAAAAACTTAAACAAATTCTAACCAATGTAATGTGTATTCCAATGAATAAACGGAAAATCAAAATCATTATTCAAATCAAGATAAAAGCTGTGGCAATGAAAGCTGCATCAGAACTTCAAAGCGAGCATCGGGTTTTAACGTCTAGTGAAGCAAATAGCATTGGGTTTATTGATGTATCAGGAGGAAAATATGAAAAAACATTGTTAAATCATTTGTTGTTATTGAATTTCGTTCAAAGTAATCAAAAACGCAAAGCAATTCAAGATACATTCCCAGATTTGGTTAAATCATTAAAATGTGTGTGGGAGGCGTTGTATGCATGTTTAGATATTGTGAGAAAGTTTGGGTACCCTGAAAAGAAGAAAATCAAGCCATCTTTTACTATTACTGATGTTGATGATGATGTTGATGACAATGACAATGATAATGATAATGATAATGGCGGAAATCAACCAGCTCAGGAAAATAAAGAGGTAAATTTATTATATTCTTCAATTACATATACACGTAAATACACACTCATATACACATGAATAAAATACTCAAACACATAAATATATATATTCATTCATTCATTCATTCATGTATATTTCATATCTATAACATGTATATATATTTACATAGCCCTTACGTATTAGCAAATCCATGCTATCGGTAGTGAATCGCTTCTTACCAGCCATAGAGGCATTGTTTGTTGCAAATACAAATACGATAGACGAAAATGAAAATGAAAATGAAAATGAAACTACCAAGAAAAAATCTTCTTCTTCTTCTTCTTCTAAGAATAAAGATATTGAAGCTAAATCAGAATTAGTTGATTTTGTTGAAAGTTATAGAAATTTATTAAACGCATGCATACGTCAAAATCCATCGCTAATGATTAGTAACAATGGCACATTAAATGTTTTAGCGCGTAATTATCGATGTAGACCTTTCTTAGACTTTGACAACAAAAGAAGATATTTCCGTGAAAAGATAAAGCATTTACCCGGAAGACGCCAGGCAACAGAGGTGGGGGTATCTGTGCGTAGGAAACACATCTTCACAGATAGTGTAAATAGAATCAGAGAAATGAAATCAAAAGCATTGTTGGGAAGATTGAAGATTTCTTTCAAAGGAGAAGAAGGTGTTGATGCAGGTGGACTCACGAGGGAGTGGTTTTCATTGATCACGAAAGAAATATTCAATCCTGATTATGTGCTGTTTGAGGAGTCCTCTGAAAGCTTAACGTATCAACCTAACCCATGCTCTAAGATTAATAGTAACCATTTAGATTTGTTCCGAATTGTAGGCTTGGTCATTGGAAAGTGTGTTCTTGATGGGCAAGTTTTAGACGCGTTCTTTACTCAAAGGTAACGTATATATATACATACATACATATACATACAATCACACATATATGAACACGCATAAACTCGAATTAATATTTGATTTATAATTTTAATACATTGATAATCATGATTATGAACTAACTTTTTATGTCTCAATATATATATATATATATGTATGTATGTATGTGTGTGTATTTAGCTTTTATAAGCATATTCTAGGGAGAAAGATTGTATTTGATGATATTGAAATGGTGGACCCAATTAAATACAAAAGTCTAAGATACATATTAGATAATGATATTGGTATGTATGTATGTGTATGTATGTGTATGTATGTGTATGTGTGTATGTTTATGTAAGTATGCATGTATACACATGTACTTATTCTTAATTACATACACATGTACTTATTCTTTAATTAATTACAAACACAAACAAACACACACACACACACACACACACACACACATGTATATGTATATATGGTTTTAGGTATGGATGGAGATATGTGTATATATTTCACATTTGACAAAGAAGAATTTGGCGAGGTAAAAAGTATTGCTTTGAAAGATAATGGTGAGAATGTGTTTGTTACTGATGAGAATAAGGAGGAGTATGTACAATTATACACTAAATATTTGATGACGGACTCAATTAAAGAACAAATCGAAGCTTTCCAGAAAGGGTTTAATGAAATTATTCCACGTGAATATACAAGTATATTTAATGAAAATGATTTAGAACTCATAATATCTGGAACCCCTGATATTGATATCAATGACTTGAAAGCAAACACAGAATATCAAAATTTCAATGAAAATGATATTACAATAAAATGGTTTTGGAAAGCTATTGATTCGTTTACAAAGGAAGAACAAGCTCAATTCTTACAATTTGTAACAGGTATTATACATATATGTATGTAGGTGTGTGTGTAGATGTGTGTATATGCGTGTGTGTGTGTGTAGATGTGTGTATATGCGTGTGTGTGTGTGTGCGTATATATATATATATATATATGTGTGTGTGTCAGCATGTGCGTGTGTGTGCAAATTATTCTCATTCATAATTCATGAATGTATATATGAAAATTCTATTCATGTATTTTTACTTCTTCAGGAACATCAAAGGTACCATTAGATGGTTTCAAAGCATTACAAGGCTCAGGGGGTCCTCGTAAATTTTTAATCACGAAAGCAAGTGGGGGATCTGAACGTTTACCTACTTCTCATACATGTTATAATCAATTAGATTTAGTTGAAACATATGAAAGTTATGACATGTTACGCGATCGAATTTTATTAGCATTAAATGAAGGTTCAGCATTTTTTGGTATCGTTTAATAAATAGATCGTTGATACAATGGTTTATGTTTATACTTACTTATTAACTGATTTATACATGCATAGAGATATTTATACTTTATAAAAAAACTTTAAAACATGAAATACAATTTTTTTGTATATTCATATTTAGTTTTTAAATTCTAATTTAGTTTTTTTACTTTTTGATACAATATTTAAATAATAATTCACCCAAATTAAGCTTATTTCTCTTAATGTTCTTTTCATAATACATTTATATCTTCATTCTTCCAAATCCTCCATTCTTAACTGAAGTGATTATGTTTTCTTCTTTTTATTGTTGTCAATACTCATTTGTTTTTTAATCATCATTGTGACATAGGAAATTGCAAATATATGAATAATGATGAAAAATAATATTAAAAACGATAGATATGTTGGTTGATTCACAAATAATTCTTTAATTGACATGTTAATATTGTATATTAAGTGCTATGAACAAATAGGATATCTTTATGGCCAAATAAAAAAGATAAATTCATGGGATAGCTTTATGATGAATTTATAAAAAATATATGTTGCGAATCAAACAAACAAAACTGTGTCATGATTTAATGTTATCATTAAAAATATTTGTAATATTTATCGTATATTTTTACTAAATTATAAAATACATTTTGATTTATACAACTTTTACATATTATTTATATATATATATATCATTAAAATACAATAACGTGTGTTAAAATTACACATTTTTTTTCTTTTCATATTTACATCAAACTTAATTGAATAAATTGTCTTAATGCATCACCAAGACATTCAGGAAGTTTCTTCATATCATTCAGAACCATATAATAGTGGAATGGATATTCATCCATGTATCGGATAAATTGAATCTTCCCATCAACATATTTTACTTGCTGCATATCCAAAACCCCTTTTCCTTTCGTATCATTGAAATCTAAAAGAAGCATGACCAACATTTGTCCACGTTCAGAGGCTTCTCTTGCTAATCTCTTGACCCTCTCTCTGCTACTGTCATCGATTAATCCATCACTAATAATGAAAATCAATTGAAGTTGGTCAGATTTCCCACGCATATTCGCACGGGCTAAATTCAAAACAGAAATAGTGGAAGCAATAGCATCTGCATATTTTGTACGTTCTTGAGCAAAGGTAAATTGAGATAAAACCTTAGCACCAGCTTCGGGGGTGAATGGTTTATCCAATGGATGGAGTAATTTCACCTCCTCTCCAAAACTCATAACACCCAATTCACCTACTTCCAACTGTGTCATCGCCTTCGCCAACACCACCATAGCCTCACAAGCCATCACACCTCCTTGTGTAGAGGCCATACTCGTACTATCATCGACAGCAATGATGATTTGATACGTCCGCTTTGAGGGTTTAGTTCTTCGTAACCAGATTTTATCTTTTTTATACTGTGAAGCAATGAATGATATGATCTTTTTCATATTGATTCTTTTACCACTTCTATAATCGCCTTTTAATTTAGTGGCTAAACTTGGTTCTAAAATTAAACGAAGTTGCTCACATAAACGAGTGGAGAGATCACTGCTTAATGCATCGAATCTGCGCCATAATTCCTGACCTCGTGTACGGTCGTGAGCTGAAATAGTACACAAACGGCTGGCTAAATCATCTCGAAGAGCATTCAATATCTCCAGTGGATTTTCTTGAGTTAAATCATCTTTGTTATTATGAATACTCTCTAAGGCATCTAATAGTGGATCTGCAACAATGATTGGTGTGTGATCATCTTCCTCATAGACATCTTGATTGAATTTATCCATATCATTAGATAGAATTGCTTCCATAGGTAATACTTTATTCTCTTCTTCAACATCCATCGTATCATCATCATCATCGTCATTCTTATCATTTTGATCCGACGCAGAAGGTATGTTATCAACCTTACCACTTGAAAGGCTCTCCTTAACATCTAATGAATCATCGTCATCATGACCATTCGTCTCATTATCTTTGTTATGATTTGGAGGATTATTTGAAGAATTAACATCAACGTCTTCAGAGGTTTTAGAAGATTCGACATTATTATCATCATCTTCATTCATATTATTAGTTTCATCCTATATATATATATATATATATATATATTCATTAAATATAAAAATCATATTAGTTATAAATATAATTTCAAAAATAAATTCAAATTTCGTGGTGATTTGGCCACAATGATAAGTAATTGTCCATCATTTATGGTTGTATGTCCCCTCTTCACATATTGCATACACTTTCTTGACAGAAGAAGCATGTATTAAGCTTTTTTGTCGTAGACGATATGTTGCGTGGTTTATGTATATATAATGTATATGTATATATATATGCGTGTGTGTATGAATATATTACAAACCTCGTTCATATTCTCGTCTTCATTATCTTCATACATATGTGACGAATCTTTAGTTTCATCCTATATATATATATATTCATTAAATATAAATATTAAAAATCATATTAGTTATAAATATAATTTCAAAAATAAATTCAAATTTCGTGGTGATTTGGCCACAATGATAAGTAATTGTCCATCATTTATGGTTGTATGTCCCCTCTTCACATATTGCATACACTTTCTTGACAGAAGAAGCATGTATTAAGCTTTTTTGTCGTAGACGATATGTTGCGTGGTTCATGTATATGTATGAATATATATATATGCGTGTGTGTGTATGAATATATTACAAACCTCGTTCAAATCATCTGTGTTGGATGGAGCAAGTGTTTCAGTAGCTCCAATATCATCAGTCAAAGCAGCATCATTCACATTATTCAAAGATTTGTCTTGGTCAGGATTTTCTTTTCCAGCATTTTCTTCTACATCCTCATCTTCACCATTATCTTTCTCTTCATCTAACAAATGTAATTGATTACGAAAATGTTTGAGTGCTTCACGAGAATTACGATATGGATTAGGTTCTTGTTGTTTTGATTTTTCATCTTCGTCAGATGGCATTGGCTTTTCACGAGGAGTTGAAGAAGAAGAAGGTGGTGGAATAGAGTCATTCATAGATGGATCCAGCTTCTTCCATTCACCAGTATCACCAGCAGTACCACCAGATTTTTGATCAGTTTCATCTTCAAGATTATCTGTATCCTTATTGGCTTGAGTTGCATCCTTTTCCATCTCCTCTCCATCATCGTCTTCGTCAAGATGATTTGCTTTATTTTCATTCTTGACTTGATCTTTAGAAATATTTTCAGTCATGGGATTATCCATTTCATTTGACAAAGATGGATCTTCAGAAGGCTTCAAAGGATCTATTTCATCTTCTACTTCATCAATATCTTCATCTTCATTACCTTCGTTTTCGTTTCCACCATCATCAGGATTCATCATATCTTGATCTCCATTGGTTACACCATTGTTGTCTTCATCATTATCAAGAGATTCATCTTCTTCATCAACAATTTCACCATCATCTTCTGCTTTACCACCGTCGTCATTTTCTTCTTCCTCAGGAGGCATCTCATTCATAACATCTTCATTGAAATCTTCTTCGTTAACATCATCGGCATCGTTAGCAGCATCATCATCAACATCATCATCACCACCATCTAAATTTAATTCATCTGGTAGTTCTAACTCTGTTTCTTCTTTTTCATCTTCATTTTTAATTTCAGCACCAAAATTACGATCCTCATATTCAAGATCTTCTTCTCTATTGATGTTATCTTCATTATCATCGTTTTCTGCTTCATCGTCATCATTTCCTTCTTCATTATTATTCTTTTCATCATCATGATCATCATCGTTATTATTACTTTCATCTTCATTCTTGTTGGAATCATTCTTTTTACCATCGTCATCTTCTTTGGTTCTCATTTCATCCAGTGCTTCACCACCGTTCACGGCTGCATCTTTTTCGAATTTCTCTTCTTTTTCATCAGTGGGAGGTTCCTCATTCTCATCATCACTGTCATCACCCCACATTTTTTCATCCAAGACATTTTCTTCATCGTCGTCAATGTCACCCATCTCACGATCTAGTTCGTCTTTTTCATCTTCATCATCTTCCATCTCATTACGTTCTTCTTCATTCAATGATTTCATTTCACCATCAAAATCAGCCTCCATTTCCATGCCTTTATCTTTATCAGCATCGTCATCATCCGGTTCATTATTATCATCATCATTGTTTTCATCATCTTGTAATCCTAACAATTGTTGTTCATCCTCAAGTTGATCAGAGACATCTTTTTTACCCTCACCTTCACCCATACCGGTACCATCAACGTCATCTTCAAAATTACCATCACCGCCTTCACCTTCCATTTCATCCGCTGGACGACAATATCCTTTCTCAAACAAATTACGAAAGATTCGCATGATGATGTATAGTAACTTTGAATTACTTTTATGAACTTGTAGATTAACAGCTATAAGACAAGACATTGTATCTTGAACACATTTCAATAAAGGTAATAGTTGAGAAGCAATCTCAAAACTATGAGTCAGTGTTGATGTATGGATATTAGATGATTCAAAACCGCAATGTAATAGGAAAATGAAGTTTTTCACTGTTTTGTTTAATAAATGAAATTGACATGATTTCATCAAATATTGAATATTTTCATCAGATTCATTCAAGGAGTGTACATCTGATTCCACTTCTTTGGATGACTTATTGGTTTTAGTCTCACCTCCCTTGACCTTAGCATTCAACTTATCATAATGATGTTTCATACTTTGAATAGACTTTAAGGATATTGTAACAGTTTGAGAGAAAATTTTCTTCCATGACTCGATATAATCATCATTTGAAATACCATCACCGCTGCTTTCTTCTTCTAGTTCCGGATTCAAATGTACCAATGATGATATAGAAATCGTTTCATGAATCAAAGATTTTATTTCATCCAATGAATTCGATGGAATAAATGATATTGTATGATCAGATAAGATGATTAATTTTTCATGAAGAGTTTTGAAAATTCCAGCATTCTTTATTACAAGTTCTTCAGCATTCATTGGAAGAATGAAATCAGAAAATCCGTAATGTGTATACGGTGTTCCGGGGGATTCAATAGGGGATTCAATACATCCTTTTAACATTCTTTTCAATTCAGTTACCATATCATCAATATCTTTATGACATGAAACCAAAGATTGTTTAACCTCCATCTTTAAACCAGATAATGTTTCAAACTTGGATTGCTTATAATTTAGTTTACAAACATTTTCAAACAGTAACATCCATTGATGTAATCCTTCATTTAATTGATGACATGCGACATATTGATTTTGCAAGACCTTTGAAACAGAAGAACGTGACCCGCCATTTGCTTTGGATTCGGATGAAGATATTCTGTTGTTGGATGGATAATTGAGTTTATTTATTTGATCAATACAATGATTTAATTCAATCCATTCAGAGGATAATGTATCAATCAGATATCTTTGACGTAATACAATGAAAGATAAATTCTCCGAGTGTCCCAATGCACGGTTAACTTGAGAGTTTGTTAAATCCTAAAAGATTATGAAATAAAAGATAAATAAATGTCGTGATTTAGAATCATAATTATTTATGGTAATTAAAAACAATAGAATAAGAAAAACATATGAATAAATCAAATGTATCTTATACACATTCTAAATCATATCAATTCGGTATCAAGGAATCGAAGATTTTATAGCGACCTTTCCCTATGTTATCACGACACTAAGTCAATCGCAAAAACTACACATAAAGGCGCTTTGGGTGTATCAATCAAACAATGTATATATATATATATATATATCATTTCAACTTACTTTATTTGATTGATGTGATGATAATCGCATTCGTTGTAATTGAGATGTATTCTTGTAATAATAATAATCACAACGACTCCATAGTTTCTTCATATACACCTTTATACCTTGAGAAATCAATGATGTATCATTTTCTTCTTCGGCTGGCAATGAATCTAAAAACACAGAAAGAGATGGGATAGGCAATGACATGATATGTTGAACTTGTTTACACTGGAAGGGCACATCATTCACACGGTGTGATATTCCATTTGATTTCAGAACTTTAAACAAGTCCACCAAACCACGTTGCTTGGAGGAAATTAAAACATTTTCTTGTTGAAGACTTTGAGCACGATTAATGATATCAGTGGATACATTTTCAATATGATTAGAATGATGTAGAAACTGTTCATGATATTGAATGTTGTTTCCACAATTATTATTATTATGGATGAATTGATAACTATACTTTCTAGCTCTCTTGGTTAATTTTTCCAAGTTAATTAAATGTTCAGTGTTTTTAAACTCTTCAGCATCTGATAAAGCATTCATAATTGCTACTTGAATAGTATCAGTTTCAATCTTCGTTGGTAATGATGAATCTTGGAACAAATTAATAAGATTATTATCATGATTCATAAACGTTGTCGCTTCATTACTAATTGTACTTTCTCTTTTACCATTTGCTATTTCACTTAAAATAGGTTCAGCAGGCTTGAATAAATTCTCTTCAAAATCCTTCACCAATTTAAATAGTGAACGATGACTTTTTTCAGCACTTTCTTTTAAAGAATAATAACTCTGATCATCCCATTTTGAAATCTTAACTTGTTCCTATACATGAAGGTATACATAAATAAAGATATTAATGTCAAATCATGGATTTAGATACAGCATGAACATGAAATCTTTGTGATGTTCACTCTATGGTTTTACCCAGACAGAATCGTCACATAGTGATTCGGTCCAAGTTTAGGAATATAGAGTACAGGAATGGAGCAGCTAAAAAGCCGCTACAACATTGCATTTTTTATAGGACTCAAAGCTAGCATATACGTCATGAAATAGTATCTATAAAGATACATCAGCGCTAAAGCCATACGGTGCCACAATCCAAGCTGTGAAACTCGGCGTGGTTGACCTTGTCCGTGATAAATATATCAATATATGTACACACACACACATATATATATATATATACACAAAATAATATTTCGAATAAATTACCTTCAATTTAGTTTCAACTGGTTCATTTAAAGTTGTTACAGCTTCATTAAATGATTCTTGAAATTGTTGATAAAATTTGTGTAAATGATATAAACTATTACATAAACTTATCAACTGGACATTTGATTCATTCTTAGTCTTCATATCCAATACAATCTGAGCATGTAATTGACAAGCAAAAGACTTAATCATTTTTAATCTAGCTTTGAAATCACCCACAGTGGAGCCTCTGATGAAAGTATCCAAGGTATTGAAAAGAGATTCTTCAGAGGTATCTATTAATCCGCTATCACCATCATCACTTACTACTAAAGCTTTATTCTTCTCACCATCTTTTAAGCTAGAATTTAAAACCCAAGATGCAAATGATGGAATGTGTGTATCACATAAAACGATGTTTTTAGAAGTAGATTCTTCATCATCATCTATATGATCAGACGATGACGATGAAACAAGAACTTCTTGGATACTTGCATATATTCTAAACCACCAACGATTACAAGTTGCCTCATAATCAAGAGCTTTCACTTTCAATAAATGTGGCCAAGCTTTTAATTCTAATTTTCTCCATCTTATAATCAAAACATTAAAAGGTTTCAAACAATCAGAGATAGAAACATGTTTAGCAGCTAATGATTCCCAAGCATCTGCTTTTGATAAAAGTACTTCAATACCGGTCAATACTGCTGATAAAGAAGAATTTAGAGGCATTGATTGTATTCTATTCACAACCCGAACGATTAGTTGAAGCACGGCGTTCCTATGATAAATAAAGTGATATATATATATATATCAAAATAGTGTTAAAACATATAAACAAGGATATATATATATAATATATATATAATTGGAAATATAAATCAAAATCAAAAAGGCGTCAAGAACTTGGGTATATTATCGACATAGATTTGATTCAGTCGAAAGATGGTGTTAAGTTATCTTTCACTGCCTTTTTGAATATATTCGTATTGAATAAATACACACAAAATACATTTACATACAAAGCATACATACAAAGCATACATACACACACATATATATATATATATATGTATAA
>JACKZZ010012891.1_pt1 | contig 12059 bp, 6 predicted proteins | sample 8027871 | NCBI WGS metagenome assembly JACKZZ01 (sample SAMN15724774, study PRJNA655200) | protist metagenome | isolation source: fluorescence activated cell sorting (FACS) single amplified genomes of... | place: USA: West Boothbay Harbor, Gulf of Maine | collected 2000-07-19
GCACCGGACATTGATTGTGAAGGTGCGCCTGACGTTGGAGCCATTAGCCCCTTAGATATACTTTGTCTCAAAAACAAAATCGGTTTTTTTTAATCTTGCTACCAGTTCATCACCAAAAGCTACGGACGGAGTAATAAAACCCTTAAGGTCAGTTTTAAATGCATTTTCTGCTGCTAATTTTGCTGATTCAATAGCTAATGCTACTGTAACATTATTGCCAGGATCACCTTTTCTTTCAATACTGACAGCAAGTTTGCAATCACCATTACTTCTACATATTAACTGTCCCTTAACATAACCATTTTCTCTAACTTCATCTGATGGACCTTCTCCAGGTTTTGGGCCAATATTTTCTATAAACTTTCGACCTAATGAACTTTTTGCTAGCAATCCAAAACCTGCTAAAGCTCCTACTGATAATAAAGATTTTGCATAACCAAACTTTTCACTCATTATTAACCGTTCTTGATAGTTAAATTCATTAGACTTTTCACCTAATTTGGAGCGCAACCACGTAGACCGGCGTACTACAGCGTTATTTATTGGGCCCATAAAAAATGGCACAGCCCAACGCTTTATATATGATTCAAAGTTTGGCTTTAAGCTTTTATTGATTTTTCCTTTTGGCCAAGCTTCATCAAAGATTAAATTATTAGGGTTAAATAATGATCCGCTATTTTTATAATCTGGTTGATACAAAGCAGTTGCGAGTGTGCCGCCGTTTAAGCCACCTTTGAGCTTATAATAAAAACTCATACTATCTATGTTAAAACCTTGGGCTTTAGCAATCTTTAGTGCTAAGTAGACTGTCAGATCAGCTGGTACCGAATCAAAACCACTGAAAGGAATTAATCTAGCCCCAGTACCTTGGGCTTGTTCTTGATATTTTTCTATCATTTTGCGAATAAATAATGTTTCACCAGTAATATCAAGATAATCAACACCATATTTTGCGCAAGCTGCTATTATTGGTTCACCATATAAAGCAAATGGGCCTGCAAAAGAAAGTAATACTTTAGTTTTTTGTACCATGCTGTCTATGCTTGCTTGATTAGCTGAATCAGCAACAATAGTTGCAGGTTTTATTTTGCATGACTCTTGTAACAGTTTAAGCTTACTTTCACTTCTTCCAGCTATAGCAACTGATAAATTTTCTGCTGACTCTGAATTCATTAAATATAAAGTTGCGAGTTTGCCAGTGAATCCAGTAGCTCCATAAATTATTAAATCAAATTCTTTTGACATTGCATTCCCTAAAATTAATTAATATTAAATAAAACTGTTGAATTAAAGGCGAAAAAAATAGTTGAATAAATTATATATTACATAATTATCAGCAGCAATGTATTTAAATTCGATTATATTGTAACTTATGACAAGACTAGCAATGGCAAGCTCCATGTGAATTTCCACATGAGGAATCAAAATATTCATCATCACTGGATTCATCACTGGATTCATCATAACTATTGTGATCATGAGTGCAATTTCCAGAGATATGCTCACTATGAGAGTGCGGGATATCTTTTTTATTTGCTAGCATAGGTTTCGGGCAACAAGAATGATTTAATTTTCTAGATATATTACTAGTTGTAGATTCAAAATTACAACAGCTTGACTCCAGGGCTTCGGTTTTATTTGCAGTTAATACTTCTTGTTTCTTTAATCTATATGTATTACCAAGAATTAATGACGTTTCAAGCACCATCAAAGAAATTCCTATTGCAGGATTTAATACAAAACCTATTGATGCTAATAATCCAGCTGCAACTAACACCACTATAGAATTATAAGACAAACTTGCTGTCAGATTTTGAAAAATTACTTTTTTTGTATTTTTTGCTACATCAAATGCTGTAGCCACTGAAAATATTGAATTTGTTATAACTGCATTTGCATTTTGCTTTGTTATATCGTCTGAAATAGCTGATTTAATTGCTATACCAAAGTTTGCTTTTGTTATAGCTACAGCATCATTAGCAGCGTCACCTACCATTGCAACCTTTTTGCCTTTTTTCTGCAAACTCTCAATATAGTTTGGTTTTGAGTTTAAGCTATCTTTTGTTTGAATGCCTTCACAGTTTGCTTGTACATTTTCAATTGGAATACCGAGTTTTCTAGCATAAGATTTAGCCGTATGGATATCAGAGCCAGTACAAATATGAACTTCTTTCCCCAGTTTTTTTAAAGCATCTACAGTCTGCCTTGCATCATCTCGAAGTGGATCTTCAATAGCAACTTGCCCTACAACTTCTGTACCTCGTACAATGTATATAGAACCTTTTTCAGGGTTTGAAAAGGGTTTTTTAATTTTGTGTATCCCATTTTCATTCAGCATTTTAAGATTACCAATCATGAATTGCTTACCATCAATGATGGCTTTAATTCCTGACCTATTACTTTTAATGTCACTCACCTTAATATTAGCGTTGGACTTATAATCACCTGGTATAGATTTACAAATCGCCTTAGCAGCTGCATGATCTGACTTACTCTCTAAAAGCTTCACATATTGCATGTAACGATCTATAGGTTTACGGGACCACTTTGCTGTTGGTTTACCGATTGTTAAGGTTCCATTTAAATCAAATACTACAGTATCAATATCAGCTGCAGCTTGCAGAGCCTTACCATCTTTAAAATGTATACCTTTTGCGGCAGACTTACTCATGCCAATTTTAACAGCAAGCGGGGTAATCAAACTTAGCGTGCAAGGACATGCGCTTACTAAAACAGTAACCGCACATTGAATTGCTAATGCTGGATTAAATAGAATACCGATTGCAACAGCTGAAACCACAGCAACACCGAGCAACACTGGCACAAAATATTTTAATATCTTGTCAGTCATGACTTCTACAGGTGCTTTTTCATTTCCTGCTTTTTTTAAGTGCTGATCAATCTTAGCTAAGTAAGAATCTTTAAATGCTTTAGTTACTTTTATTTCTGCACTTTCTAAAGTATTTGCTAAACACATTCCAGCCAATACTGTCTGACCTGCCGAAAATTTTCTTGCAGATGCGGCTCCGTCTATACTTGTAGTATACAAAACAGTATCTTTTAGCAACACACCGTCTACTGGAATTACGCTACCTTTTTTTACAATAATTACCCAGCTGCGTGTCCCATCGTCAGGCTTTATTTTTTTTACTGAAATTAGTTTCCTAGAATTTTTCAGCATAACTTTTTTAGGTGCACGATCAGTCATTCTTAAATTTGAGTGCAGACTTTTATTAAATGAATTTTCTATTTCTTCACCAAGATGCCAAAACCCCAATACTAATGGCGCTGCTTCGCACATCATAGGCAAGCCTGGAATAAATATACTGGCAATTGATACAGCCAGAATGGTAAGCGTACTTATCGTGTATAAAACACTCATGCTTAGCTTTTTTTTCTTTAAGCTTTTAAATGCGGATCTATAGACATCACTTCCAAGAAATAAAGTCGTTAAAGTAGTAGCGCCCATCAATGCCAGATAGAATGCCATGGGAATATTGAAAGTCATTAATGACAGCACTAATAGTCCAGCACCCCAAGTAAGACCTAGAAATGCCTTAAACCGCATAGTAGACCAAAATGGAGGTGGGGGGCTTTTGGTAACTTTAGGGCTAGCCTTGGCATGTGATCTTGATTGTTCGGGCTGTTGTTTGGATTGACTTAGCTTGTAAGGTATAAAACTAGTTTCACTGAATTCTTTTTGATTTGAATTAATATTAGCATCAGACTGTTGTAACTTATCATATCTCGCTTGCATCTACGCACCACCTGAACAATATTTTTATTATGGTGCAGAGTATAAGCAACTAAAATTTAAATATCAATTTCATTTGTAATCGGTCAATTAGATTACATAAATATAAAATCAAGCTTTTGCATGATTAAAGGTACTGTTATCGTAAAGCTCCAACATTTATTCTAGGCATTCACAACTTGGTAAAGCATCATTAGTGCACCAATACCTATTATTAATATCATTGCTTCGACATTTTGAACAATTCTTCATACAAGCAACAGCTCTTTCAGGGTGTTGCCAAGATGAGTTGAATGGGGCGCAAGAATCACTGCAGTTAAAATTAACTGGGCCTGCTACAGATACGACACTAAAAAACGCTACAGTTGTAAATAATATGGCAATATTAAACTTTTTGTTCATGGCTGGTTACCTTTTTGGCTATAGTGTAATTATAGCCAACTATTTAAGCATTTCCAGTTTTCCACATAACCTATTGATTATATTAGATATATCTTACTAAAAATACCACTCATATAAATCACGGTGCGCACAATCTAAACTCTTATAAAATAGTTGCGAAAATTCTAGTTATTTCTTCAATTTTTTCATATTATCAATAAATAATTTTAGTAAAACCAAAGGGGTATTATATGTTTAACTCGATTAGTAGAAATGCAGGAAAATTAGTAGGCAGCATACTAAGCACTGCCAAATGGCTAGTAGGTGGCGCATATGCCGTCAGCGCTGGCAGTCTAGCGGTTGGTGGGATACTAACTGGCACAGGAGCTGCTCTAAGCGGACTTAGTATTACTACAGGTGTTTCTGGCATTGGCGCTTCCGCTATTGGATTTGGACTAGGAGCTGCTGGAGCCACTACAGGCTTTATAGCCGGAATTGGAATGATATTACCTCCAGTCGGATTCGGTATAGCGGCTTTTGTAGCTTTACCAGCCATAGTCGGCGGATTTCTAGAAGTCGGTAAAAGAGCATATGATTCTTACTCAAAAGCCCAAGGCGCTGCCAAAATTTTATCTGTAATTAGCTCCATCGTATTCTCACCAATTAACTTTGCATCTGGTTTCTTTAAAACTGCTAGCAACATGTACCAAGGCAAAGGTTGGTTGCAAGGATCTTTAAGAGCAACTAACCAACAGTTAAATGATGAATTTAAAGGTGAAGAAAATTCAATTACTGGCCCTATACTTCCCCTTCGTATAAAAAGAGTAATTGATAGAATAACTGTAGGGCCAGTGGTAGGTTTATTCTCAGGTCTTGCAGGTGGATTTTACAATGCGGGTCGCAAAATTTTAGAATCTCGCAGCATAGCTGAAGGCTTAGGAAACTTATTATTCTTAGCCGCACCACGAATTATCGCTGGTCCTTTGCAAGGTCTTTACAGAGGCTTTTATGGCTCACGACCAGGCCTTGATACTTTTAAACATATAAACGCACCATCTGATGAATCAGCTGTAGGAGTTTTCTCAGATGTAAGCAAATACTCTAGAAAACGCGCAGCCAAAAAAGCAATTATTACTCAAACAAGAATTGCAGAAGACAAATCTAGTGTTAATGAAATAATGCAGGGCTTAACGAACGGAAACCAAACTAGCAATTGGACTTCAAGCAGAATTGCTAGAGTAAGATCTAACTTAATCAGGGAGAATCATGGACTTGATAATGTTCCAAGAAAAACCCGTAACCAACTTGATAAAGCTGCAGACCTAGCACTAGAAAAAGAAAGCCTTGAAGCAACACTTCCAGCATCAACCCCAGTAAGCCCAAATCTAGCTGGCTCTCCAGCTACCTATGCTAACGACGACTGGCTTGCAACACCGCCGACCTCACCGCACCCGGCGGGCCGCCAAGTAAATGAAAGCAAAGGTACAGCACCCAACGCCTTTGGTCCTTTCAATAGTCAACCTGATTTTGTTACAGAAGAAGCTGGTAGCCAACCATCACCACACCAGGGCTTAACTCATAGAAAACGCGACTAAATTATAAAACTATAGGGGGTTTCATCTGAAGCCTCCAACTTGTCCATGAATCCAAATTTTTTCTTTCTTAGGTTATAATATACCTATATCAACGTTAACTCTTACTCTGATCCATTTTGCCATTTAAGCGCACCTTAAAGGAGCAAATATGTTAAAAAAGTCAAAGGTTCAGACAGATTCTAAGTCCATAAATGCATCAGAGCTTTTCATTGAGGCTTTAACCAATGAAGGTGTTGAAAATATTTATGGCGTACCAGGTGAAGAAAATTTAGACTTTTTGGAAGCATTACGCAAATCTAACATCAAATTAATCTTAACTCGCCACGAGCAGGGCGCAGGATTTATGGCAGCTACCTACGGTAGATTAACCGGTAAAACTGGGGTATGCATCGCAACCCTAGGACCTGGCGCTACTAATCTTGTAACACCTGCAGCTTATGCCCAACTAGGTGGATTTCCCTTATTAATGATAACCGGACAAAAACCAATTAAGCATAGCAAACAAGGTCAATTTCAAATTATTGATGTTGTCAGTTTAATGCAGCCTTTAACAAAATATACTAAACAAATTGTTAATGTAAATATGCTTCCTAGCATGGTAAGAGAATCATTTCGACTAGCAGAACAAAAGCGCCCAGGCGCTACTCATTTAGAATTACCAGAAGATATTGCTGCTGAAAAAGTTGATAGTGATACAGCACCCATTTTTAAAAAAATCATAACCCGCAGGCCAATCGCTGATGACTTTATTGTAAAAGAAGCAGCTAAAATGATAAAAGCTGCTAAATATCCATTATTGTTAATTGGTGCTGGTGGTAACCGCAAACAAATGCACCAAGCCTTAAGTGATTTTGTTTGTGAAACTGGCATATATTTCTTTAACACCCAAATGTGTAAAGGTTGTGTAGACGAACGACTGGAACAATTTATTGGCACAGCAGCATTGTCTACCAATGATTATATTCACTGCGCCATTGAGCGTGCTGATCTTATAATTAATATTGGTCACGATGTTGTAGAAAAACCACCATTTTTTATGGAACACAATGGTAAAAAAATTATTCATGTAAATTACTTTCCAGCTAAAGTTGATAATATTTATTTTCCTCAACTTGAATTAATTGGGGACATTTGCTCTTCAGTAAAAAGGCTAACTAAAGAAGTAGGGAAGCTAGAACAAGATTGTGCTTACTTTGGCAGAGTCAAACAACAACTATATGCAAGAATAGATATGCAATCTGACAATGAGGATTTCCCTATGAAGCCTCAACGATTAGTCAAAGATATTAGAAAGGCAATGCCATCAAACGGCATAATAGCTTTAGATAATGGCATTTACAAAGTTTGGTTTGCGAGAAATTATTTAGCGTATGAGCCTAATACAATTTTACTTGATAATGCACTTGCAACAATGGGGGCAGGTTTATCTTCAGCAATGGAAGCTGCGAGAATTTATCCAGATCGCAATGTTATGGCAATTTGTGGTGATGGTGGCTTTATGATGAATAGCCAAGAAATTGAAACTGCGGTGCGAATGAAGTTAAATCTAATTGTCTTAGTTTTAAATGATAGTGCCTATGGCATGATTCGTTGGAAACAATATGGGATGGGGCTAGAAGATTTTGGCTTAGAATTTGATAACCCAAATTTTGTTGAATATGCAAATAGCTTCAATGCTAAAGGTCATCGCGTGCAAGATACTAAAAGTTTTGTTCCACTAATTACAGAATGTTTTGCTGAAGGTGGAGTTCATATAATTGATCTCCCTGTCGATTATTCAGAAAACAATACGGTCTTAATTGATGAACTCAAACAAAAGGTATGCGTCCTATGATAGAAACTAAACTAAAGCTAGATGTAACTTCACCATTTGATGATTCACTTATCAAAACAATACCTATGAATGATTTAAATGATGCAGAAGCTATGCTAAATACAGCTGCTGCATTATATAAAAATCGTGATGGTTGGTTACCAATTTATGCAAGAATCGAAATCTTAAATAAACTTGCAAGCCTTGTTGAAACTGAAGCTGATGATTTTGCAATGCTAATTGCCAAAGAAGGTGGCAAGCCTTTGATGGACGCAAAGGTTGAAGTTGCAAGAGCTATAGATGGGATTTATTTAGCTACAAAAGAATTATTACGAATCATGCATGGCGAAGAAATACCAATGGGGCACACTAAAGCATCTATAAACAGAAAAGCTTTTACAACATATGAACCAATTGGTGTAGTACTTGCGATAAGTGCTTTTAATCATCCACTAAATTTAATTGTTCATCAAGTAGTTCCTGCAATTGCTGTAGGGTGTCCTGTCATAATAAAACCTGCAAGCGCGACTCCATTAAATTGCTTACGATTTGTCGAATTAGTTCATGAAGCTGGATTGCCAAAGGAATGGTGCCAAGCTATTATCTGTGATAACAAAATAACGGAAAAATTAGCCACTAGCCAAAAAATAAATTTTTTAGGTTTTATAGGCTCTGGGAAAATCGGTTGGTGGTTAAAAAGCATATTAGCTCCCGGTACACGTTGCGCACTTGAGCACGGCGGTGTGGCACCGATAATAGTAGACAAAGATGCAAATCTAGATAAAGCAGTACCTGCTTTATTAAAAGGTGGTTTTTATCATGCAGGACAAGTTTGCGTGTCAGTACAAAGAATTTATGCGCATGCAAATATCATTGAAGAACTAACAAAAAGACTTTCAGAAGGTGCCAAAAAATTAAAAGTAGGAGATGCTTGCAAACCTGATACTGAAGTTGGACCATTAATTAAAAATAGTGAAGTCGATAGGGTAGAAGAATGGGTTAAAGAAGCAGTTGAGAATGGTGCAAAATTAATTACTGGTGGTAAAAAAATTAGTGCTTCGACGTATGAGCCAACTATTTTATTAAACCCAGCAGCTAATTCAAAAGTTTCAACTACGGAAGTATTTGGCCCGGTAATTTGTATTTATGAATACAAAGATTTAGATGATGCTATTACCAGAGCTAACAGCCTAGAGTTTTCTTTTCAGGCTGCGGTATTTACTGATGATTTAAAAATTGCTGAATATGTAAAAGATAGAATTGATGCAAGTGCAGTTATGGTAAATGACCATACTGCCTTCAGAGTAGACTGGATGCCATTTGCAGGCCGCAAAGCTTCAGGCTATGGAATAGGCGGCATAGGTTATACTATGCATGACATGTTGCACTTTAAAATGGTAGTTTTTAATAATAATTAATAAAGTCTGCAGCTATTTTACAACTTTATTTAGGTGATGATTTTGCATCTTCAGGGTTCATTAGTTCTTTTACTACTTCACTTTCCATAGCTTTTGTTAAAAGTGGACCCAAATGTTGTTTGCCAAAAAGTTGGGTTGGTTTTTCTGGTTTTAATCTACATGCTTCTTTTATGCCGCTTAGTAGAATTTCATTTTTATCAGCAAATGGGACATCTGTTTTTGGATCACAGACAATGTCTAAAGATTTAGAAATTGCTGCATGAGCTGGAGATTTTTCTTTCTTATATTTATTTAAAATTCCTACAATGATGTTTAGCAATTTAATATGATTTAAAAAATTTGGGTCCTTAATATAAGCTGCCTTCTTCATATAATCATTAAGATTTTTGTCAAACGCATCTTTATTGGCTCCCAACTCTGGTAATTTTATTATTTTATCTAAATATTCATTTATAGAATCATTGTCAGTTGATTTTACTATTTCTAAGGCTAGTAGATTTTCATGCAAACTATTAATATTACCTAAGGTATTCTTAACTGATGTAATATAGCCATCTAGGGCTCCATTAGCAGTTAAATTCTTTTTAGCATCTTCTAGAATTGAAAAGAAATTACTATACATAGCAGAAGCTTTGCTTTTACTTGCAACTGCAGCATCTTTCTTACTATCAATATTTAGGGTTTCATCAGAAAAAATATTATCAGTAAGAGACAAAGCAATAAACTCTGTAAAACTACCGATAGGTTCAACTACCTCTCCGCGGAAAATTGTAGGGGGTTGAACTAAGTCACTCGTATTATGTTTAAATTTGTCAGCCATACGAATAGGATTACTAGCAGCCTCAGCATCTAACAAACCATTAGCCACCTTCGATCCTGTTGCCTGGATATATAAATTATTCCTTACTAGAAGTTCTACTTCTTCTCTATCTGATAAATCAGGCATACACCTTCCCCCCAGAATAAAAGCTATTTATTTTTTCTTATAATACCAGTGTATCATAAATATACAAAATCCACGGTTTTGGTATTGAATTAATAAATATCTATTTTTCAGTGGGTTAGGCTCTCATTCATAGCTAGTTACGGATTTTATGCTATAAAAAACTATTTAAACTGCGCTCTTGCAAATTTACTTGCTTCAACACTAGGCATAGAGGGCAAAGAAGCTTCAACAGATATATCATTTGCAGCATCTGGTTCACAACCAGCAATCTGCTTGAGCTTTATACTTTTACTTAATGTTTTATAAGAAGATGACAAGTTTTCCCTATAATTTTCAATCCCATCTATATTAACCCCTAATGATTTATTAAAATCTTTGATTTGCGCCTGTAAGTTTTCAGCCGTATTAAGTTTCTTTTGTCTCCAACATTTATACAATGGCAAAACAAATAAAGTTAAAATTGATCTCACAGGGTTTGTTCTAATAAAGGTCCCAATAGTAGGCTTAGCTTGAAATAAAATTTTTCTTTCTCTAGCATCAGTTAAAGCAATATAATGATTTCTTCTTAAACTCAACCAATAGTTCAACATATAGCGCAAAGACTCATCCTCATTAAATCCAAATTTTTCTCTTATTGTTCGGTAATGATCGTCTTGACCGGTCTTAGATACAAACAATGCTTTATTAACACTCATGCCACGCTCAAGATTTTTTATAAATCCTGAAACACATACATCAACAATCTTGCATTTCTGAAGTAGTTTTGCATAACATATAGCTTTCTCATGAGTAACTTCATTATCTGACACAAGATTTGTATAATATTTTGATGCTAGAGAATCTAGTTTATATTCAGTTGCAGCTTTAGAATATATTTTTGCTTGATCAGGATCAAAGTCTTGGTTTAAAGCTGATAAATATTCTGATGCGCGATGTTGTGAATACCCATCGGATCTTAAACTTATGTATGTATTAACAAGTATAGATGCGAATTTAAGTCTATTTGCTTCAACGTAATATAAAGCTTTTTGGTGATCATAATGCTTTGCTGTTACTGCATACACATAATCTTTAGCTGCATAATCACTAAATTTATTATTACTAATTAAATCTATATACAAAAACACATTAGAAAGTTTTTCACCTAGCCTAGTTGATCTGAAATTTTCAAATAATCGTTTATCAATTCCTTTAGTCGACGCATATGCAGTTAGTTCATTTTCCAGAACTCTATAATTTTCACGACCGTCTGCACAAACTTTCCTACCATTCATAGTGAAATAGATGGAATTAAGATAGTTTTCTTCACATCTACCTTCGTAAAAATCTTTCTTCTTATACTTATTAAACTTAAGGGCTTTCAAGTAATCGTCTTTATTGTCTGAGATCATATCAAAAATTGGTTTAGATAAATTATCACAATCCGGGTCTTTCTTTAGCTTTTGATATAACATAACCTTATATATTTGAAGTTTTAAAGGATCTTCAGCCTTAACAAAACCTAAAGCGAACATCTTAACTATTTCATTATAATATATTTTGAAAGAATGATTGGTATCTAAAAGTCTTAAATCAATATTATTTTGTTTCCATTTATCTGGATTTTTTAATGTATCTAATAAGAATATAACTCCCAATGGTGTAATTATATTCTCATTAGGCAGCCATTCAGTATTAAATAGATAACTTCTACTACTAAAGCTATTATTTCCATTAGTCCCAAACATTAAAGCATCACAAAATAATGTTGATGATTCTTTTAATGTTAACTTATTACTTTTAATTTTCTCTCTATTTTCTTCAGAACCTGCATGGACAAATTTTAAAAATTCAAAATCAATCCAATCCCAAATTTCTTTAGACCATACATTTGATGATTTTTTTGATTTTATATCATCTTTTATTACTGCTCGTATTGCATCAATTACTAATAATACTCCAGCTTGCATTTCAGTAGAAAATGAAGACATAATATTTGAATGATATATATCATGACTAGTTGCCTCAAAATCTGTGACTTTTTTAAAATCATGAACATTTACAAAAGGTACAGTTTCTGGGTAAGCTAAAGCACCATATCTTTTCTTATTTCTGACGCCTCGCTCGATATCATCAACTGTTTTGTTGCCAAACGTAGGTACCATTTTTAAAT
>JACKZZ010014521.1_pt1 | contig 12059 bp, 10 predicted proteins | sample 8027871 | NCBI WGS metagenome assembly JACKZZ01 (sample SAMN15724774, study PRJNA655200) | protist metagenome | isolation source: fluorescence activated cell sorting (FACS) single amplified genomes of... | place: USA: West Boothbay Harbor, Gulf of Maine | collected 2000-07-19
GAAAGCTCGCCGTGAGCATGACGTGCACGCCGCGCACGATCTGGAGCTGACGCGCCGTCGTCTCGCTCGCGGTAATTGCGAAGATGACCTGGGGCGGTCTGTACTTGGCCAGCAGCCGCGCCGTTTGGCCCGTCTCCGTGAGCGCGAGGATGAGCGGCGATCCCATGTCCAGCGCCGCCTTCACGGCCGAACTACAGACGGCCTCCACGGTGGACATCACCTTTTGGGCTGAGAGGCGGTTGGGATTTGTTTCAGGGGACAGAGGGGGGTTTATTTGTGATTGATTGCATTCTGTTTAATACGAGTGCTAGTACGAGTACAGACTAGTATTACTCGGCAGCAGCACAGGAGCCACAGCCTAGGGTTACAACCTTCGGCGTCTAGGTAGGCTGAGGGCCTAGCAAACCTTCGATGTGAAGAATTGAAACAAAACGAATACAGTACTGCGCTGAATGCAGTTCTAAGGGACAATGCCAAACTAGACAAAGGACCTAGAAAAAAAAGCTGTCCCACAACTAATCGAATTGAATTCGCGTCACGCCAGGGGCTATACTGTTACGACGAGACGGGGGCCAGCCGCTGGGCAACAACCCGTCCGAAGTGCGAGCTTTCCTCCTCTTTTGCGGTGTTCTTTCTCTCTTATACTCTTCAAAACAGCGTGCTCAACAATCTGAGGAGGAAAACTATTCTCAGCCCTTAGTAGTACTCTTCAGCGTGCTCAACCTCTGGTGAAGAAAGAGGGAGCCATAGTCTATGACGCGCTCCGCTTCTTCGCAGACGCGGCGCATGGTGTGCACAGTTTGGCTCGGAAAGCTGCCGTTTGCCGTCTCCCCGCTGAGCATGACGCAGTCGGTGCCGTCCAGAACGGAGTTCGCGACGTCGCTCGCCTCGGCGCGCGTGGGCCGCGGGTTGGTGATGCAGGACTCCATCATCTGCGTGGCCGTGATCACCGGCTTGCCCACCAGGTTGCACTTCGCGATCATCATCTTCTGCGCGATGAAGACCTTCTCCGGTGGAATCTCCATGCCCAGGTCACCGCGGGCGACCATGATGCCGTCGCAGGCCTGAGTGGGGGGGAAAGGCGTACTAGTGGAGAGGAATCGTAAAATAATTACAAGCTGGGGAAAAATTTCCTTCAACTAGTACAGTCCTGGGTGGGAAAAAATTTCGTTAGATTAAAATTACAAGTTCCTTGCCAGTGCATGATACTACACGGGGCGGGCGACCACGATCAATGGAAGTTGTCGGCGAACTTCCAAAGCCGGAAGCCAGAAAGCAATTTGTAATATGGAACGGTTTCAATTTCTTACCTCGAGAATTTCGTCGAAGTTCTTCAATCCCTCCTCGTTTTCGATCTTGGAGATGATCTTCACCGAGCGGCCGCGGAGACCCAGCACCTCTCGGATCGCCTTCACGTCAGCCGCACTTTGGACGAAGCTGGGATCATGTGGGGTGATTGGGACTGGTATAGTGGGGACGAAGCTGGGACCATGTGGGGTGATTGCGAGGGTATAGTGGGGACTTTGGACGAAGCTGGGATTATGTGGGGTGATTGGGACTGGTATAATGGGGACTTTGGACGAAGCTGGGACCATGTGGGGTGATTGGGACTGGTCCTGTGCTAGCCTATATGAGTGCGCATGTCCCCTTTATTTGCGACGGCGCGGGACGGCACCCGTAGATTAGATACGAGTAGTGATCCTCGTCCCTAAGGTTCCTAGATCGAGTTGGCATGTCTTTTGTATTAGATATGAGACCCGATCCCCGTCCCTGAGGCTCTTCCCGGTACCAGTCGCGATCGTTGCTACCAGTGGAAATGGCATCTCTCGATCTTCGTACGTGGTTGTTAACATGCGGTCTACTAGTCGTACCTGGCCGCAACGAAGTCCACTCCTTGCGGGATACCGAACTTCTGGATATCTTCCTTGTCCTTGGCCTGCAGCACAGGCAGGTCGACGCGCACCCCCGGAAGATTCACGTTTTTCCGCTCCCCCAGCTTCGCAGAGTTCATCACGCTGCACTGAGAGGGAGTGTGTGCAGATCCAGAACTTAGAGATTCGGAATTTGGAGGTAGTGGTGGTGGTGTGTATGTTGTGGTGCGGGCCCGAACCGACGCAGCCGACCACCTATACAGACTAGAGAGCTACAAGACAGAGTGGTGTCTAATAGAGAGCTACGTAATGTCTAATGGATCTACTACAGTCTTACTACTCAGACTAAAGAGCTGCAGAGTACCCGCACGCCCGTGTCTAATATTTCTTCCACGCGGAGGTTGATGGTGCCATCGGCGCACAATATCACGTTCCCCGGTTTCATGCTGGTCGTGAGTGCCTTGTAGGTCACGCAGATCTTGCTTTCGTCCCCCTGGAAGGTGTCGTAGTCTTCCGCAGTGTCGAGGATGATAGAGGCACCCTCCACGAGTTGAATGCCCTCCTTGTTCTTGAGAAACCCGGTCCTGATTTCCGGCCCCTTGGTGTCCAAGAGGATGGACACGTATTTGTCCGGCCGCTCTTTGCAGGCAGCGCGCACGTTCGCCACGGTACCCGCGTGCGCCTTGTGGTCGCCGTGCGAAAAGTTGAGCCGCGCGACGTTCATACCCTCGTCAATCAGCTTCACCAGCGTGGGGACGTCCCAACACTTCGGGCCCATGGTGCAGATGATCTTGCACTTGCGGTTGTAGGAGTCCTTGCCTGTGACAGGATTTTTTCGGACTTGCGGGAGGGGCGCAAATTCAAGTTTGAAACTCCCAAGTTTGAAACTACCATCACATCCACCTACAATGTGCCGCTTTAGCCACGAGTTCGCTCACGTTTCGAATGCCTCCCTCGTTGCGAATGCCGCGAGTTCGCTCACGTTTCCATATAGATGTGCGTCTACCCCTTTCCTCTCGCGGCTTCTACTTCGGCAATCTCCCCTGCCTCCTCGGAGGGCCCGCGGCGGGCCCCTGAAGGCTGGGCTGGAGGGCGCCCTGTTTGGCTCCCTTCACTCAGCCCGAAGTACACCCGCCGGCAGTCTGCAGCAGCAGGACGCAGTCCCTGCGTATGCCGACGCGCGCACTCCTCCCTCATCTCTCACCCTTCGGCCCCCACCGGGGCCCGCCCGAGCAGGGTGGGCCAGTTCTGGTTAGCAAGCTACTACTAATCGGATTTGTTCCGCTACGCGCCGCGGGCGCGTGTTCCGACAAATCGGGGGCCCCCGTTGGGCTACCCGGGTGAAGTGCGAGTGCTTTCCTCCTTATATGCGTTTCCCACCCCTACTTTCGGGGGGTGAACTATTCTACGGCTTAGGCTATACTAGGGCGGGCGGGGTGGCAGCACGGTTGCATTTGCGCGGGTTGGGTTTTTTCGCCCGGCTGGTGTCTCCACCATTCCCCTTGGTTCGGGACTTCTTCTTGTAATAATTCCCCTTGGTTCGGGGTAGTATTACAAGTGGGCATTTGCCGCTTTAGTACCATCATCCCCCGTTGCGAATGCCGCGAGTTCGCTCATGTCTTTCGTCAGAAGGATGTTGGGCTGCCCGATACTGGCGCCCTGTTCCCATTTCCCCGAATCATCGCCGAGCTGAATCCGCATGTAATGCGACGCATTCTGCGGCGAGTTCGGCATTCTGTGCTTTGGGGAGGGAATGGTGGGCGAAAGATAAGGATCACTTCGACTCCCTATGAAAGTATTCTGCACTAGTAGTACTCACTAGTAGTGCTCCTGTACTTCCTAAACCAACCACAGGCCCAGAATGAATTCGGAATTGGCGCGATAGGTGAACAGCACTCCTAGAGACTGACGGATGATTTTTGTGATCCACTACTACTCGGGTGATATAATAAAACTAGTTACTCAGGCTCGAGTCTGGCAGGATCCACAGAAAATTGGCAATCTGAGTAATCCGGGAAAACATCAGCCTGTACCGGAACACATCACAATTGAACGAAGTGGCGCCAGACAATGAATTGCAGATGCGGTACGCATATGCAATGATCTGGCTTCTTTGGCACGCAGAACACCATCAGAGAACGACTACGACAAATCTCCCTTAGACGAAGTCTCAACTAGACTAGACGATGATTGGTTTGCGTGCGTTCCTCGCTCTCCTCGCTCCGCATATTCGAGAACGATCCGAAGGGCTGCTCGAACATCGGAGAAACCTTCCGGCTGATGCGTGAAAAAGCAGCAGCTTCGTTTCATCTGCGAGGACATCTGCGGGAATGACGAAGTCGCGCAGATAGTGTTCCAGCCCAGTCGCGTGAGAGCCCATGCTTGCGATGCCCGTACTCCTCTCGAGGCCCGTGCTCTCGAGGCCTGTACTACTTTTGAGGCCCGTGCTCTCGAGGCCTGTACTACTAGCGAGAGCCAACGAAGCCGGCTCCCGCACCGGCGTCGCCCCTTCCTCCCTCTCCCCGGCGTCCAGATATCCTTCCCCGTCTTTGCGAGAAGCGCTTTTTCGACGAAATCCTCGACGTCGGTCAGTTCGGCGGAGACGGGCTCGGCCTGGCTCTGGGTGAAGACGCGCGAACTCGCGGGGAGGAGGGCGAACACGTCCTCGGGCCGGCCATAGCAGACGAGGAGATCAGTTCGAGGTGCCATTTGCTTTTTCAGCCCGCGCACGCACTGCGCGAGAAATCTGGCCCGCAGCGCCCCCGTCTTCCTCACACGTCCCCAAAAAACTGGTTTGCACGAGGGGATGGATTTCTCGAACCCGGGATCGGGGACGCGGTGTCCAGGAAATACGGGTCGAAAACGTAAACAAGCGAAAGATTTGAAAAAAAATCCACGCCTTCCACCGATGCCGCCGCTTTTTTCAGCACCGGGTTGTCCAGGAGGCGCAGATCGTTGCGCGCCCACCACATAGTAAAGGCGGGAGGCGACGCGCCCGATGCACCGGGGTCTGTACCTATCATTATGCTGCTTTTATGCTACTTAAGCGTACAGATTCGAACTCCGAGAGTCTCGAACCCGAAAAACTAGTTTTATCTAGAAAGTGGATTCACAAAGAGGAAACAACATTCGAGGAATTGCTGTCAAAGATTTTGTCATTTTCATAGATCCTGGATCTGCGCAGTCACTTCCAAAAGAGTGTAAGTCACGGGGGTAGGAGCAGAACACAGATATTTTTTTTTGACTTCACTCTCCCCCGCAGTTCTCGCAGTTGTGATTGGCCACGAGTTTGCCTAACACTCGGAGTTGTCGCGGTTGGTGTTGGCGAAGACATTCTTCCAAAGACATTCTTCCAACCACTCCTTCGTAAAACTTTTGAAGAGCGTGTGGCTCTGTTCAATCCAAGGCACCCACTTTTGAAACGGCTGCAGGTGCTGCTCGACGCAGCTTGTTGCGGGTGGCGCGCCGCGAGAAAGGCTGGAATTTTCATTTTGGACGCCCGCAGAGACCCCACCCCCTGCCCTCGCTGCCTGAGAAAACCAATATTTTCGAATTCTCCAAAAGACAACTTTCTTGCGCGCACCTGGTTTTGGGCGTCGCAGACCGATTTGGAGTTTTCACTCAGGATCGTTATCTTCGACTTTGTTAACCCGAACACCAGTCACGATGGACTAATGTCCAGTTTCCGAATCAGTGCGACGCAATCAACCTGAGTTAGATTACGCGCGAAAACGATTACGCATCCGAAGATCCGAGTCCATCGGAGGTACCAGTTTGAGCACGACCCGGTACCTGTGTCTCTCAATCATTCGATCCAATTTGAACTTCATAAATGCATACCGTCTTCACCAACTGATTCAACAACGGATTTTAATACACAAATTACAGCTTATCAACAGATTCGACCAAGAAAAGTCCATAGTGATTGCGTGGACTTTTGGCCAAATTTTCACGATCAATTTTAATATTTTCCGTTTCGAGATTTTCGTTCTAAAATAATAATACCGCTCATACGCTTTAGCCTTGACCACCCGCGGGGTGGTACATTGCATCGTCCCGGCGCTGGTTATATGTCAGTAACGGTCACAGCGGCTGGTTATATTTCTTTAATGGTCACAGCGGCTGGTTATGTTTCTTTAATGGTTTTGGGTTATATTTCGTTAACGGTTATATTTCTTTAACGCATAGAAGGAGGGAAATACTCGCACTTCACCCGGGTTGCCCAACGGGGGCCCCCGGTGTGTCGGAACACGCCCCCACGGCGCGTAGCGGAACAAATCAAATTAGTAGTCTCAGCGGCTGGGTATCTCTCACAGCGGCTGTATATGATCGAAAATATTGACAAATAGTACCGAGGATCTTCTTCTTCTTCTCAAATAGCAAATGGCGAGGGCGCCAAAAATGCAGAATCCTGGTTGATTCTTTTGGGGGTCATTTTATTTCAATCTAATTCATTCTATTTCCTAAAGAGATTTTTTGTAACTACAAGTTACTTTCGTGCACTTTTTGGTAGGAAAGGCTCTCCTGCAGACCCGTCTCTTCTCTACGAACCCGTCTCTTTCTTACGAACCCGTCTCTTTCCTCCGGATCCGTCTCTTTCCTACGAAGCTGTCCTTTTTTACGGACCAATCTCTTTCCTACGAACCCGTCCTCGTCGCTAATCCGGACGACACACCTTCCTGAAGCACTGTCTATGATTTCGATCCCTTGGAGAAAGATTTTGTCGTGCGGCTGACTACGATAAATCTCCCTTAGTTTCGAAGAGCTGATTACGGCCTCACAAAGACTTCCCAAAACCCGTTCTCAAGCGCGGTTACGGCCTTCCAAAGTCTCCCCACTGCTGGCGCACCGCTCCCAAGCGCTCACTCCGCTGCTTCATGAAACGCTCGATACCTTCCTGCTTCTGTCTCGCGAGCCCGAAATTCCCCATACCGTCAGACTTCGCAAAATCTATCAGTTTCACCTTTATTGTGGTTATACCAGTGCTGCTGGTGCATACGCTGACCAGCTCCTCGAGTTTTGCCACTATCGTTGTGACATTTGCACTCGCCTCCTCGAGTCTTCGCCTCTTCTCCGCCGGTCGAGTGGTAAGTATTTTCGCTGCCTCTTTGACGCCTTCCAGATTCTCGAGCATGATGTTGTCACTGACCAAATCGTAGCTGCGACAACCTACAATCGATCTAGTGACTAATCTCGCAATCGCAGAGTGACACTGGTAGACATTCCCAACGAAAGTGCGCAGTCTCAACACATCCGACTCATTTTCGTTATCAGAGGTGTTGTGGACAAACTCGAGAAGGTCATCGACAAAGCCGTGCCAAGCTCCCAACGTAGCACTGTTTTGTAGATACTCCATGATCAGAATGTTACTCCCTACATAACGTGGAGCACCTGGTAGTTGCAGCGGCCAGCTTGTAGGAGACTGATCCATGCATAAAACACCCAGGTTTTGCATATAAGATCTCAGTGCCTTCTCTTCCTGCTCTGAGAAGTCATCCCTGAAAAGATCCTGGGGTTCCGAGCGTGACAGGGATCCCATCTTTTTGTACGGGCGTACTCCCGGAACCGGCGTACTTCCCATGGACCCCCGGAACTGGCCCCACCACAACTTTGGCGCGTCCCCTTGGTGTTGCCATAGACCGGAAGCCTCACATATGACCTGCAAATTCGCCGTGCCGCCGGCATCGGGTGCCCACACTTTCATAGCGAAGGTAATAGGCCTAGCCTGTTCCCCATCCTTGCTCTTTTCCCATGGTCTACGGGGAAGCTCGTTGATCGTCAAGATCATACCGTCCATGCCTTGCCCAACGACTTTTTCCATTCCAAAAACACGACCCCCCACGTCGATCCGAAATGGTGCGACTGGGGGCAGACGCTGGGAGACTTCATTTAAACGGCTTTGCTCCTTTTTCATGAGGGCTGTAATTTCGGCCACCGATGAGGTACAACACACGTCACGTCGAAAATCATAGAAAGAGTGATACCACGCCTCGAAGTAGACAGAAAAGAGCCTTGTCGTTGATATCGGCTCATTGGAGCGCGGAAAAAACTTCACCGCGCACACATCGAGCACCTTGCTAACAGCGCGAATGCCCCAGTTCTTGTGCTCGTATTTGTACGTGGTAGGAGTGATGGCAAAGCGAGGGGTGTGGCCATAACTATAACGGGTTCCAACACGATTCTCTTGCATTTGCAACAAGCCCAACTCAGGCCTGCCTAAACTCGAACGGCCGTAAGGGACGTCGGCATATGTTTCGCGTTTGTCCAATGAATCACGCAAAACGCGGTATGTCGCCCCTACGTTTACACGGAAAGGTGAACATTGACCGCGCGGTGCCAAATAAATGTCCGTTGACGCTTCATTTGGGATCCCACCAAAAATTCCGGCCATGTCGGTGAAATGTCGTACCAGCAGCTTTTCGCCGTACTCCACCGGCACGTTCGTGTACTTAACGTCAGGATTCTCGCCTTCCAGCGTGGAGGGAGGAGAGAAAGCATATTTCACACGATAATGCACGTGCAAGACTAGATGGTTTTTGTCTTCTTCAAATTGCTCCTCACCATGTAGTTCTTGGTCTACTCCTTGCTGACTCGCTTGCCCTGTGAGTAAGTTCTTTTGAAAGTTCCTTTGAAACCAAGGGGAGAACCTGAGGACAAACTGTATGCCGTTGCGCCATCGACGCGCATCCAAGTGTTGTGTCCGTGCGCGCACGTCCACCACCTCCAGCATCCAGATGCCAGCGTCTTCCCGTAGTTTCTCGTACTTCGTCAAATACGTGTTTCTGTCCTCTGTGGTAATACTCGCGGACCTTATGGTGCTACGGCTTCTGGCGCTGGTACTTCCTGTACCTCGAGCTTTCTTTTGATCCCTCGAGCTTTCTGTACTGGCGGGTCCCTCGAGCTCTCTCTTGATCCCTCGATCTGCTACTGTTTCGGTCCCTCGAGCTTCCTTTTCTTGATCGCCCGCCACCCGATTGGCAAAGAAATCCTCGGCGGACATCAACAAATTGTCAAACTTTGGGGATGATTCCCAGATACTGTGCACCACCCCTGCCACGTCGTGTTCCACCATCACCTCCTCATCCTTGTTGTCTTTGTGTACGGGAATGTCTGGGAACAACGGCTTGGGGGGGGAAATCTGATGATTCTGCCGCGATCACAAAACGGCTCCCATCACCTTTGATATCCACATATTGAGCAATTGAGTCCACAAACTCTCGGGAAGTGGCCATGACGTAGACCGACTTCGCCAACTCCTCGGCCACATCGGACTTATCCTTACCGTTCGGTACATAGATATTCGCAATGGCGGAGATTGTCGGTTTGTTCGGCAAGCCATCCGCCACTAAAGTAATGCGTTTTTTCATGCGGGATCCCCGCGAAGGGACAAGAAGCAACGCAATAAGGGACAACCAATACACCATTTTCGTCATTATTTGCCTTCGCTGCGTCAATATTAACAATACTACCGCCACCAGCTTCGCACACTACCACTACTAACTAGATAATTTATCTTCGCTGCGTTAATATACCGCCACGAACATCACACACTACCACTACTAACTACTGAACGATGAGATACGTCGCACACTTGTAATACTTATTGATATACCGTTGGCAATCGTTATAACTTATTTCTTTATCCTTTTACAATCTTGCCCCACTGGAGAAGAAGAAGAAGAATTATTAAAGCACTTCCGAGTGTCGAATTCTGAGAGTTCCATTCTAGATGACTTACGAAGATGTTTTTCACATGGAAGCATCATTGAGCTGCGATTATGTTGCGACGTTAAAAGAGCGAAAACCATTAAGAATTCCGAGACTTGGCGAAGTGATGAAATGTTCATTCATTCAGTAGCGGAATGGAATCACTGATGGAAAACGATTGACGAAGTAGTGTTACGATTTGAGCATTAGATCGGTGCAGCCAACGAGCCGAGTTTTGACCGGGGGCCGCGCGCTGTGCCGACGAGGAACGAAGCCTCAAAAAACGCGAGGGCCGAACACGGATTCAATGTGCTGCGAACGTCAACAGTCCAGAACAAACAGTCCAGTACTATCGCCCAACGGCCTTCGAAGAATTCCGAGCTGCTCGCTCCGTCTTGTTATCCCACGAGTCCGAATCTGAGTCCTCCTCTCCCGTCTCTTCTGTTGTCCGCGTAGTCCTGTCCCGCGTTTTTCACGTGCCTTCTTGCCTCGCTCTCTTTGTATTCTTCGGCGCCGATTCCGAGCGCGTTCTGCCCGAGTTCGGCCTCGCGGGCCTCCTGCGCCCGTACGCGCGCCAATTTGCGCTGCCAGTCGCCGAACTCGCCCGAAAGCTGGTCCACAACTCTCAGATTCTCCGAAGATTTGGTAAGCTGGAACAAATTGGACTCCGAAAGATTGGACCGCAGTTTCCGCTGGATGGCGTGAACCTCGTCCTCCGCAAGCTTGCGCATCTGCCGCTCCTTCTCGAACTGCCGCTTCAACTCACGCACCTGCTGCTGGACCGAAGCCATCGCTTGCAATTCCGAATTTTTGCCAAGTTTTGGCCAAGTTTTTGCTGCGTTCAACTCGCTTGTGATCGCGGGTGACCGCGGGACCGCGGGCGAGGAGGGAGGAGGAGAACGCGGAGGAGAACTAGGGAGGAGAGAGTCCAAATGTCAAGTAGTACCAATAGACTTTCTTCGCGACAACCTATTTCAAGAAGATTCTAGTCGACCGCAAAATTCCGCGACGGTTCCCTTCGAGTGCATGCATACACGAGTACAGACCGCAAACAGTATTAGCGCGCGTTCCTCCACGCTCTATCTCACCTCTCGATGCACTTCTCGAGTTCTCACTCTCTTTCGTCAACCTCCAATGGACGACCCCAGAGCACTGCCGAACAACCGAACCGAACCTCAATGGCGCTCTCGACGCCGTCAAGCGCCAGCACTAACCTGCACCTTTATCGGGCCTCTTCGGACGGACGGAATCTTCGTTCCACCAAGGTCGAGTCTTATTGTACCGGCAACCTTCTCGACCAAGCGGCGCAGACGTCTAGATAGACACCTAGCCCCGCGAGAGGCTACCCCAACGTGCACTCGTATAATATGCAGAGAACGTTCACGAGTATTAGTGGGTACTTCATGAAGGTGCGCATCGCGTGCAAGAGCGTCGCTGCTTGGTTCTTTAGGCTTCCCACGCCGCCGTCGCCGCCCACCTGCGCATGGTCCATCCCAAATCTTCGCAGAAAGCGCTTTTCGTTCAAAATTGCGAGGCTGTTCGCAATCAAGACAAAAAACTCTACGAGATGGATCAGCGAGAAACCCATCTTGCCGGCCTATGTTCTGAATATTCCACCGCACTTCTGAATATTCGACCCCTCCTAACCGGTGTATTTCGGTTGATATTTTTTTGAGTGTTTCTCTACTCCGGCACCACTCAGGATATTTCTGGGAATTAGCTCTTTTCCATTTTTTCTCTGCTGCTAGAGTCGGCGTGAGAACATTGCTATTTGCAGGGGAGACGATGAATCCGATCCCTGCTGCTTGGTGCCAGTCTGCACGCGTGCCGCGGTACTCTGGATATTAGTAGTACGTGCCGAGATACTCAGCATACATGCATACGTGAGTTCCGCCAGTCTCAGATTCGAACCGCACGCGCGCAAAACCGGGCAGGAAACACCAACGCTGCGAGAACACGCACACACGCTCCAAGAACACGAGGGCGATTCGATCGATCGAGAAACTTCTTTCCTGCGCGACCTCGCGGTTTTGCTATGCGATATGAAGTCTGGACCGATGATTTATTGTAAACAGAGCTCCGGTCAGCTACCGACGCTTGGCCAAGCTTCAGCAACAGAGTATTCCAGCAACCACGCCCACTCCAGCAATTGTGCTAGAGTTTCAGTTTTAGCGCGCTGGAGAGCATGTAGCTCAGGTCCGGCAGGTTGTCGAGGAAAGCGAGGTCTTTCACGGTCATGCGCGCCGCCACCTGTATCCCAAAACCGCCGCCGCGCTCTTCCTCGCCGTCGTCTGGGAAGGCTGTCGTGCTCTCTGGGGCTCCCGAACCGAAATCCCCGAAGCCGCTCATGGCTCCCGCGCCGAGTCCGCCGAACGGCGTGCTGTCGAAGTTGCCAAAGGAGTTGTTGCTGTCCGCCTTGCTCACGGCCTTCGAGAAGGGCGACTCCGACTCGACTACTAGACCTGAGGAGCCGGGACGCTG
>JACKZZ010002948.1_pt1 | contig 12055 bp, 16 predicted proteins | sample 8027871 | NCBI WGS metagenome assembly JACKZZ01 (sample SAMN15724774, study PRJNA655200) | protist metagenome | isolation source: fluorescence activated cell sorting (FACS) single amplified genomes of... | place: USA: West Boothbay Harbor, Gulf of Maine | collected 2000-07-19
AATGTAACATCATAGTTTCTCAAGTACATGAAAGAAATGATAAACATACAGCTGTAAGAGAATTTAGAACATCTTTACCTACTTTAGATAAAACTATAGATAGAATAGTTTCAATTCCTGTTGGTTGGTGGGTTACCCCTGAACAAAGAGAATACATTGTAAATTGTATTAAAAAAGGATGGTAAATCTAAGACCTTTAATTGAAAATGATTTACCTTTTTTATTAGAAATAAGGAACAATCATTCTACTCGTCAATTTTTAGAAAATAATTCTAAATTTACTTTAAAAGAATCCTTAAAATGGTTTAGAGAAAATAATCCAAAATGGTTTATTATTGAGATTAATAGACATACAGTAGGATATATTAGAACTAATAATGATGAAATTGGGTGTGATATCCACCCAGATTATAGGAGAAAGGGATATGCTACTATAGCTTATAAAACCTACCTTAAAGATAAAGAATATGCTTCATTATGGGTATTTGAAGATAATTTTGCTTTAAATTTATATAAAAAGTTAGGATTTATTCCTACAAAATTCCAAAAAATTATTAGAAATAGAAGTTATATAAAAATGGAATGGAAAAAGAAATAGTTTTAATCTCTTCATACACCCCCAAATTAAACCAAATCGATCGTCTAAGAAATTTAGTAGTTTCTTTAAAAAAATTAGATTATAGGGTTTGTTTAGCTACACATTCACCAACACCCCAAGATATAGTTGATAGGTGTGATTATTTTATATATGATAAAGAGAATCCTGTACTTTTTAATCCGGAAATAAAATATTGGCATTTTTACCAAAATGAAACCCATAAATTTAATTTTAAAGATTATACATCTTTATCTTCTCATGTTCTTCCTGTAATGAGGATGTATTTAGGAGCTTTATCCTATCTAAAATCTCTTGGAGAAGAAATAGTTCATATGTGTGAACATGATACTATAATTAAAAATAGAGACATCTGGGATAATTCTTCTAGTAAATTAAATGAATATGATGCTGTTACTTATACCTTTCCAAGATTTTTAAATGAAGATAATAGTATAAACTGTACATGGACTTTTCAAAGTGTTAATATCTCACAAATTCCATATGAATTTTTAAATTATAATGAGTCTACATTAAAAGAACAATATACTAATTATTTTAATCAAGGTAGATTCCCAGTAACTGAATGTATGTTATATGATAATATTTGGAAAAATTTAAATTGCTATATAATTCCATTAAGAGGTGAAATGGATATAGAATCCTCATTTGATATTAATTTAGACCACTCAGGAGAAGTTGAGTATTCAACAATCCACCTTTATAATAAAGAAATAAAATTCTTTGCTTGGAATAACCAAAATGATTTCGTATATTATGACCTAATAATAGATGGTAAAAATATTAATATCCAAATACCCCCTAATGGGTGGTCTTGGGAAAAAGTATCAGATACAGAACCAAATATTATTAAAATATTTAAAAACAATAAGTTAGTTAAACATTTTGATATGAATAATCCATTAGATAAAAAATGGATATATGAATATTCTAATGTTGAAAAGTTATAATGGGAAAAAAGAAAAAAATACCTCAAATTGTAAGAGAAATACAAAACAACCCTCCTGAACCAGTTAATTTTACGTTCGAGAAAAATGTATCTTATTCTCAGCTATCAATGTATACACAATGCCCTAAAAAATGGGCATTAAATTATAGAGATGGTCATAAGGTAGTTGAACAAAGTATTCATATGACTTTTGGCTCAGCCTTACATGAAACACTTCAAATGTATCTTGATGTAATGTACAATGAAAGTGCTGCGGCTGCAGATAGAGTTGATTTAGAAGAGGATTTTGAGGAACGTTTAAGGAATTGTTATGCTGATGCTTATAAAAAGAATAACAAAACCCACTTCAGCACTCCTGAAGAAATTAGAGAGTTTTATAATGATGGGGTTGAAATAATTTCATATCTTAAAAAGAATAGAGGTAAGTATTTTTCCAAGAGAGGGTGGTCACTCGTGGGTTGTGAGATACCTATTGTTTTAGCGCCTAGTATACGTTTACCTCGTGTAAAGTACATGGGTTTTCTAGATGTTGTGTTGTACCATGAGGATACAAATAAATTTGTTATTATAGATATTAAAACTTCTACTAGAGGTTGGAATGCAAAAGCAAAAAAAGATAGATCAAAACAACACCAATTAGTATTATACAAAAAATTCTTTTCGGAGCAGTATAATATTCCAATTGATAACATTGAAATTGAATTTTTTATCGTTAAACGAAAATTATATGAATCCCAAGATTATGTAATAAAACGTGTACAACAATTCAGACCCCCTTCAGGAAAAACATCAATAAATAGAGCAACAAATTCCCTTAAACTATTTTTGGATAATTGTTTTACTAAAGATGGTTTTAATCCTAAAGACATGCCCGAAACTATTAATGATAACTGTAAATGGTGTTCTTTTTACAAAACTCATTTATGTTCCGCAACTTTTTAATAATATTAATATACGTATATAAAATAAATTAACAATAATAATTATGAATAAAAATAAACAAACACTAACTAGTGTAAAAGTAAAAGCAGAATTGTTTGATGAATTTAAAGTTTCATGTGTAAGACATAAATTTTCTTTTCAAAAACTAGCCGACAGAGCAATTCATATGTACCTTACAGATGATGATTTTAGAAAAACAGTACATTCACACAATAATTTAGATTTAAAGTAAGTTTTTTATGAAAGAAGGTTATATACCAAAAGATCAAAGGAAAAAAATCCTATTGATAACAGATGATATTCGTTTACCATCTGGAGTAGGTGGAGTAGGTAAAGATATTATTCTTAATACTTCCCACCATTATAATTGGGTAAATTTAGGTGGAGCAGTCAAACATCCGGATGCTGGTAAAAGATTTGATTTAAGCCTAGATACTAATAAAGAGACAGGAATTGATGATTCATCTGTTACTATATATCCTACAAATGGGTATGGTGATCCTCTCTTACTTAGAAACCTAATAGCTATGGAAAAACCAGATGCTATAATGTTAATTACAGATCCTAGATATTTTGAATGGTTATTCTCAATTGAAAATGAAATTCGTAGGAAGATGCCAATTATCTACCTTAATATTTGGGATAATTATCCAGCACCTTCTTATAATAAAGAATTTTATGAGTCATGTGATGCTTTATTAGGTATTTCAAAACAAACCACTAATATTAATACTTTAGTTTTAAGGGAAAAAGCAGAAGATAAAGTAATTAATTATATCCCTCATGGAGTTAGTTCTAAATATTATTTTCCACTTAAAGAAGATAATAAAGATTTAAAAGATTTTAGAAATAAAATGTTAGGGGGTAGAGAAAAAGAATTTGTATTATTATTTAATTCTAGAAATATTAGACGAAAATCTATTCCAGATACAATGTTTGCTTGGAAATGTTTTATTGATAAACTTCCTAAAGAAGAAGCAGATAAATGTGCTTTTGTACTCCACACACAACCTTCAGATAACAATGGTACTGATTTAATAGCTGTAAAAGATTATTTATTTGGTGAAGAATATGACAATATTATTTTTTCAACTAATAGATTGCCTATTAATTATATGAATATGTTATATAATAGTACAGATGCTCAAATCTTATTATCTTCAAATGAAGGATGGGGATTATCATTAACTGAGGCATTATTAGTAGGTAATCCTATTATAGCTAATGTTACTGGAGGAATGCAAGATCAAATGAGATTTGAAGATGAGGATGGAAATTGGTTTACACCTGATGATAAAATTCCTTCAAACCATACAGGTAAGTATAAGAAATGTGGTAAATGGGCATTTCCGGTATTCCCATCATCTAGATCTATTCAAGGTTCACCTAAAACACCATACATTTGGGATGATAGATGTAATGCTGAAGATGCCGCTGAACAAATTATGAGCTTATATAAGTTATCATCAGAAGAAAGAAAAGAATTGGGTGAAGCAGGTAGAGAATGGGCTGTAGGAGAAGAAGCTGGGTTTACAGCTAAAATTATGGGTGATAGAGTTATTAATAGTGTAGATACTCTCTTTTCAACCTGGAAGCCTCGTAATCGTTACGAAATTTTCAACCCTAAAGAATTTACACCAGACACATTAAATCATAAATTAGTATACTAATGAATAAACCAACATTTTATATATCAGCTCCTTTTGATACCTATTCAGGGTATGGAGCACGCAGTCGTGATGTTATCAAATCTATTATTAAAAGTGATAAGTACGAAGTAAAACTATTATCTCAAAGGTGGGGTAATACACCTTGGGAGTTTATCAATAACCATAAAGAAGAATGGGGATTCTTGTTAGACCATTTACACAACCCAGAAAGTGGAAATTCCCAACCTGATATTTGGATGCAGATAACAGTTCCAAATGAATTTCAAGCAGCAGGAAAATATAACATTGGAATGACTGCAGGAATGGAAACAACACTTGTAGATGCTACATGGATAGAAGGAGTTAATCGAATGGATATTAATTTTGTTTCATCAGAACATTCTAAAAAATCATTTTTAAATTCCAAATTCCAGAAACAAGAAAATGGTAAAGTTATAGGTAATATTGAAGTACAAAAACCTATTGAAGTATTATTTGAAGGAGCAGATTTAAATATTTACAAACCAGTAGAATCTAAATTTGATTTAAATTCAATCCCAGAATCATTTTGTTATCTCTTTGTAGGACACTGGATGCAGGGTAATTTAGGTGAAGACAGAAAAAATGTAGGTTTAACTATTAAATCTTTCTTAGAAACATTTAAAAATACTCCAAACCCCCCAGCACTTGTTATGAAAGTATCAGGATCAGGTGCTTCTTATATGGATAAAAAAATGTTATTACGACGTTATTATCAGATTAAAAAAACAGTAAAAGGTAAATCTTTACCTAATGTTTATATGATCCATGGAGAATTTACAAATGAAGAAATGAATGAAATTTATAACCATTCCAAAATTAAAGCTATGGTTAGTTTAACTAAAGGAGAAGGATTTGGACGTCCTTTACTTGAATTTAGTTTAACCAAAAAACCAATTATGGTTAGTGGTTGGAGTGGTCATATGGATTTTATTAATCCTGAATTTAGCTTAACAATTGGTGGTACCTTAAATAAGGTGGATAAAAGTGCTGTTGTTCCTAATATGATTTTACCTGAGAGTGAATGGTTTTCTCCTAAACCTGCTGATATAGGTAATGGGTATAAAAGTATACTTAAAAATTATAAAAAACATCTTGAACTTGCAAAACGTCAAGCTCATCACTCAAAGACTAATTTTAGTTGGAAAGCCATGGATACATTATTATCTTCACATTTAGATAAAAATATTCCTAAATTTGCAAAACAAGTTACTTTAAACTTACCTAACTTAAATACTAGTAATAAATTAGAATTACCAAAACTAAAATAATAATGGATAAATTAATAATATGTAAAAAATGTGGGAGTGATGCTTGTTACTCCCAAGAAGTGAATGAATCAATTAATAACTATCAGTGTATGGGTTGTGGTTTTATTTCTAACTCGTTAATGAAAAAAGATTCGGAGTTCATGAAAGAACAATCTGAAATCCTCCCAGAACTTTATAAAGATTTATTTTATGAAGATGAAGATGGGGGTATTTGGATACCCTCGACAGTAAATATTCCTACTATGGGGATGGTATTTGCTAATGGCACGAATAAAGATGATTGGTATTGGTCTGCAGTTAATTCAGTTCCCGTAATTACAGAAGAAGATAAAGAAAAGTATATTAAAAAAGATGGTACTCCATATGAACATAGAATGGATATGGAAAATCTAAAAAATTATCCTGAAGGAAATTATATGGACGCCCTTGAATATATTGGGATATTTGAAAGAACTGAAGGTGGAGATAAATAAACTAATTGCTAATTTAGAATACCTTCATAATAAAGGTGCTCGAACTATAAAATTAGTCTTTTGTAATGATAATATTGAAGTAAAAAAATTATTAGATGAAATTAAGCTATGCAATTCCCGTAAAGGATGAATTAATAAAAATTACTAATTTATTAAGTTTTCTTATTAAAAATAAAGATGATGAAGATGAAATAGTTATCCTATTTGATTCTAAAAACGGGTCAAAAGGTGTTGAAGATTATTTAAGAGCTAAATCAGTAAATTCTCCTGAATTTTCATGGTATCCTTATGAGTTTGATGGTCATTTTGCTAATATGAAAAACCATTTAACTTCTTTATGTAGTGGAGATTGGATTGTTCAATTAGATGCTGATGAAATGGTAGGGAAGCAATTTATTCCTTGGGTTAAAGGTTCAATTGAAGCTAACCCTGAAGTTCATGCTTTTTATGTACCCCGTATTAATACCGTAGAAGGATTAACCCAATCCCATATTGATAAGTGGAGATGGAAAGTAGATGAAAAAGGATGGGTTAATTTCCCAGACCTACAACAACGAGTTTACATTAATAATGGGGTTGTAAAGTGGAAAAATAAAGTTCATGAAGTTTTGGAAGGCAATGATTTTTTTGGTATATTTCCAAATCATGAAGAAATTTGTATTCTTCATCATAAAGATATAAAACGTCAAGAAAAACAAAATAATTATTACGATACACTTTGAAAATAGCTTTCCACAGTAATCAACTAGGTATTAGAGGTACTGAAGTAGCTTTATATGATTATGCCTTAGGTAATAGAGATATTTTAGGCAATGAGTCTATCATTATTTCAGATGCTAATGCAGATTTAACTTCATTAGACAAATTTAAAACACAATTTTCAGTATACCTTTATAATAACTTTAGTGAAGTAGAATCAATTATTTGTGATGAAAGTATTGATGCTGTTTATTGGATTAAAGCAGGATTTAATGATGGTAAATTGGTTAATAACGCTAAAAATTTAGTCCACTCAGTATTCAAGCATAATGATGTTCATGGTGATGTTTATGCCTATGTTTCAGAATGGTTATCAGATGAAATGTCAAATGGAGAATTGCCTTATGTTCCCCATATGGTAAATTTACCTAAACATAATTTAGATTATAGAGAACCGTTTGGTTTAAAGGATAAATTTATTATAGGGTGGTATGGTGGAGATAATTTTGAATTACCATTTTCAAAACAGGCAGTAATTGATATAGCTAAAGAAAGAGATGATGTAGTGTTTTTATTTATGAATTGTACTCCATTCACTTCTGAATCTAATATTTATTTTGTAAAAGGAACTACTAATTTAGATGAAAAAGTAGCATTTATTAATACTTGTGATGTTATGATCCATTCACGTGAAAGGGGTGAAACATTTGGTTTAACAGTTGCTGAATTTTCTACTTTTGGTAAACCTATTATAACATATTTTAATTCACCTGAAAGGAATCATATTAATATTTTAGGTGATAATGGAATTTATTACACAAATTATAATGATCTATACAAAATCCTATCAGAAATAGATTCATCAGTAAAAGGATATAATTGTTACACTAATTTTACACCAGAAAAAGTTATGAATAAATTTAAAGAAGTATTTTTAGATGCCTAGTATTGCTTTTATTTTTGCCCATAGAGAAACAGATAAGTGGAATACCCCATTAGCTGTAGTTGAAGAGTTCAAATCACGAGGTTGGGATGCTTCCATTTATAGCCTGTTTGATTCTAACGATAATTACGTGGATGATAACGTATATGAATTACTTAAAACCACACCTGATGTGGTTATGCATATGGATTGGGGCCGTCATTTATCTCCAGTATTATCTAAATTAAGAAGTACTGGTGCTTATTGTATAATGGAAGCTGGGGATGATCCTCAAAATTTTGAACGTAATTCTATTAAAGGGCCTTGGTTTGATTTAATCCTTTCTCCGGATATTAGAGCTGTTAAAAAATATAAAGAATTAGGGTATAATGCTAAGTGGTGGACCCATTTTGCAGATACGAGAATATATCAAGAAATGGATATTGAAGAAAAATATATTGCTGTATCCTCACGTGGTAGAGGTAGTAGTCAAATATTAGATACTTTAGCTGACCATTATGAAGGAGATATTATTAATAAAAATGGTTGGGAAGGAAAAGAACATACAGAATTTCTTAACTCAGGAAAAATAGTTATACAACATTCTAGATGGGGAGAAATTACTCGAAGGATATTTGAAGGAATGGCTTGTGGTAAATTAGTAATCACAGATAGATTAGCTGAAGAAGTTGAATTAGAAAGCTTGTTTATTGATGGAGAAAATATTATATTGTATGATGATATCCAAGACTGTGCTGAAAAAATAGCTTATTATAATAATAATGTTATGGAGCGAGAAGAAATTGCTTGGAATGGATATCAAAAAGTTTTAAATAACCATACTCAAAAACAACGAGTAGATTTAATTATACAACAATGGAAAAATTACCAATATCAATAGGAATCTTATCTTGGCATTCGGGTCAAACTCTAGTTAATACCTTGTATTCATACCATATTAGTGGGTTGTTAGACATGGTAGAAGATGTTACCATCTTTTTTCAAGAAACCACAGATGAAGATAGAAAAATAGCATCTCATTATGCTATTCCCTTTATTGAAAGTAAAGAAAATATTGGCATTGGTAAAGCACTTATTAAACTAGCTAAAAATGCTAAAACTAATAATATTCTATTTTTAGAACATGACTGGAAATTAATAGAAGATAGGTTTACTACTCATAAGCGACTTAATTCAGGATTAAACTTAATCAATAATGGTTTTCATTTAGTAAAATATAGACATCGACAAGAACCTGGAGTGCCTTTATTTTCACAACGTCCTTATCAAGGAAATGAGTTAAATCATTATGACAGTGAGATGGATTTAACATCTCCTCACTTGTTAGAATCTATTCATTGGGTTCAAAATCCTGAAATAGATTTTGAGGGTAAAATCCAAAAACAAGGAGAGTATTTTACTACTACAAGTAGATGGGGGAATTGGTCCAATAACCCAGGATTATTTAATACTAAATTTTATATTGATACTGTAGAACCATTCGCGGGTGGTGGAATTGATTTAGAAGGTAAGATTGGTGGTTGGTGGGCTAGACAAGATTTTAAAGTAGCTCATGGTGAAGGATTATTTAAACATGAAGATTTAAAGAAATTTGGCTAATGAAAATATTATATGTAACAAATCATAATAAAATAGCAATGGCTAGTGGTGGGTTTGTTTCAGACTACCAAAATGATCTTGTATTTTATGGTTTAAGAGAATTATATGGGGATGATGTTGTTGATTCGACCCAAATAATTTCACTTTATAGAGAACATGAAGGTAAAATACCACCTGTACATTTATGGGGAGGTATGACTGCATTTTGGCTTATAGGAAATAATAATATTGATCGTACTAATATTGAAGAAAAAATAAAAGATAGATATTATGATTTAATAATTTATGGAGCTATTAAACGTTGTAAAGATTATTATGATATAGTTTCTAAATATTATCCTGATAATAAAGTAATTTTAATTGATGGTAATGATGAAACCGAATTAGACCCTTTATATAAAAAACATTTATATTTTAAACGTGAGTTAGTTGAAAAGCATCCGAATTTATTACCAATTACATTTGGTATTCCTACTAGTAAATTAGCTACACCAAATAAAGATAAAACCCAACAATACGCAACATGCATCCCAGGACAACCTGAAACTTATATATTTAATAGTGAAGGGCCTTATTATAAAGATTATCAAAAATCTTACTATGGAGTTACAATGAAAAAAGCAGGTTGGGATTGTATGAGACATTATGAAATATTAGGTAATTATTGTTTACCTTATTTTGTAGGGTTAGAAGATTGCCCTAAAGATACACTATCTAACTTTCCAAAAGAACTATTATTAGAAGCAAGAGATTTAGCTTTTAAATTTGATGAGTCAAAATACTACAATATATTGGATGAAGTGTTTGAACATACTAAAAATAACTTAACAACTAAAAATATAGCACAAAATATTATAAATCATGCAGAGATTTGAGATTATAAATACATTTATTAAAAACAACAATTTTAAAAATTATTTAGAAATTGGAGTATTTAGAGGCCAAAATATTAGAGAAATTATTGCTGAACATAAAGATGGAGTTGATCCTACAACTGAATTGGGTAAAACAATCCCTGAAATCAATTACCCCGTTACATCAGATGAGTTCTTTAAATTAATTAAGGGTCATGATATTAAATATGATATTATTTTTATTGATGGTTTACACCACGCAGATCAAGTAGATAAAGACATAGAAAATGCTTTAAACCATTTAGTGGATAATGGTATTATTGTAATGCATGATTGTAACCCTGCAGAAGAAGAACAAACATTTGTACCCCGCCAGACTGGCATTTGGCATGGGGATGTTTACAAATCAGCTCTACGTTTAAGGCAAAAATATCCCCACAAATTTATCACAGTTGATACTGATTGTGGGTGTGGTGTTATTTTTAATAATATCGAAGAAGATAATAAATGTAATGTAGATGATTTAATTCAAGGTGAAAAATCTTGGGAATATTTTAATACAAACCGAAAACAATTATTAAACCTAATTTCAGTAGATGAATTTAAAGCAACTTATTAATAAATCAACTTATGGTACTATAGGTTATATTTCTAGTGAGGATGATCTTACTAGAATGGAACAATATCTATTATATAATTTAGAAGTATTAAAAGAATTTGAACATATTATAGTTGCTACTAACTATAGTAAAGAGAATAGTGGAAACTTTCAAGAACTTAACACCCAAATTTGGAAGAAATATTTTCCTGATTGTATAATTTTAGATTCATTTGTAAATAGGGGACATAATTTTGGTACAGCTGATTTAGATAATTTAATATTTGATTATTGTAAAAATAATAATATTGAGTGGTTATGTAAAGGGGCAAATGATGTTTTATTACAAACTAAAATATTTAATATTAAAGTAAAAGAAGCAGATTTTTACTATATGAATGGTTTTTCATTCGAAACTATCTATCGTAATAAGTTTGATTTACTGGAATTAGATAAAAACCATTTCACACCTCAAACCAATTTTTATTTTATAAATGTTAATAAAACTGATTATTTAACTAATAAAGAATATTTAAGTGAAACTTATAGTTTTACAAAAACTATTCCTAACTATAATAATAAACCTTGGGAACATATCCCTAACTGGTCATGTGAAGATTTTCTAGCGGAATGTATTAAAAGAAATGATCTATCCAAACATCACATACTTCATGGAGAGTTATATAAAAAGTTATTTGATTTAATATCTACTAATAAAATAGGAGACCCATCTCATAAAAATATAATCATTCAGGGTATTTGCCATTTTCAATTTCCCAATGAGCCTGTTTTAGAGGTAAATTTGGATGATTAGTTTATTTAAATTATATTATATTTATTAAAAAATATATTATATGAAAAATTATTATTTTTATGCTAAATCAGATACCGAACAAGAATCAATTTCTTCAATAAGTGCAAATTCTAAAGAAGAGGCGATTAGTTTTTTTTCAAAATTAAAAAATTTAACTCAAGTACAATTTCTATCAATTTTTAATGTTGGTGAGTAATGAGAAATTATGATAACCCTCTCCATAGAAATTTAGCAGAATTAGTAGGTACTAAAATTAATATTGTAGAATCCCAAAAATCTAAATCTAAAAAAGAGCAAATACTTTTTTGTGAAATAGTAGAAAATTGGGATAAATCATGGGATAGGGGGCAAAAATTATTTGAAGAGAATGGGATTGATTTAGGAGATTATGATTCTATTTATTATAAAATGATTGAAAATTTATTTCGTCTTCTCTACGGAGAAAAATCAGAGATAATTTTTTGGTGGGTTTATGAAAGATATACAGGAGAGGGAGGTATAGCTATACTTATCACTGAAGAGGGAAAAGAACATTTTTTAAAGACCCCACTTCAACTGTATAAATTTATAAAAAAACTAAAATAATGAATAAATTTTGTAAAGGGTGTA
>JACKZZ010007002.1_pt1 | contig 12055 bp, 8 predicted proteins | sample 8027871 | NCBI WGS metagenome assembly JACKZZ01 (sample SAMN15724774, study PRJNA655200) | protist metagenome | isolation source: fluorescence activated cell sorting (FACS) single amplified genomes of... | place: USA: West Boothbay Harbor, Gulf of Maine | collected 2000-07-19
TGAATCGCCCGCTATTCTTTTCGCTGTTTGTTTAATTTCGTGATAGATTTCGGGTTTTGTGGTGTCTAATGTTGTGTATCTCCATGTTGGGTTTCTGTTTCTGACCCCTTCCCATAAGTCTCTTATTGCAACTGTTGCCCATGTTTCTTTTGGTCTACCTACTCTTCTATTTGGGTATGTTATTTCATCTATGTTTTTTTTGTAAACGTGACTTAGTTTCTTAAATCAGTGTCGTTGCTTGTTATTGTTGATAGTGTTTTTTCAATCTTGCTTTTAGGTATGCTTTCCTAAATTGTATTACTTTATTCTTTTCGCTTCTGCTGTTACTTTTTCTTGTACATCTTTCCAGATTTTGTTGTTGTCATTTTCTCTGTTTACGAATGTCGTTTTTAGTCCTAAAATTGTCTGAATATTTTAAGCTGTATTGTGTCAATTCTCTTTAGTTCGGTTTCACCTAGTTCTGCTGAATCAAATCCATATAGTATTTTGGTTTTAATTACTGCATCTGCTGCTATTAATTTGAATTTAGCAGGACAGTTGCTGTGTAACCAGAAGATGTTTAGTTTTTGCATTGTTATTATGGTGTTTGATATTCTTTTGCTGATTTCTTTCCTATAGTTACTTTGCTCGTTTAAGTGGCATCCTAGGTATTTTGCTTCTTCTACTATTTTTACTTTTGCTCCGTTTTTGGAATGAACGTTTGGATTTATTTGGTTTGTTAGTAGTTCGCATTTGTTTTTGTTTAATTTTAATCCATATTTTTTCCTCTTTCTTCTATTGCTGCTAGGTGTTTGTTTAGTGCTTTCGTGTCTGTGCTTATACATATCGTGTCGTCTGCGTACATGATTTCATCGAATTCGAAACCCTCTAGTCTATGTTTTGCTAATATTCCTCCTATATCTTTCTTAATAGCATCAAACATTACTGTCATGTCTATTATAAATAAGTATGGTGAGAGTGGACATCCTTGTCTAATTCCTGTGTGTTGTGTTTCCCACTTTGATTCCACTCCATCTATTTCTGTTTTGAATGTCGTGTTTTTGTATAATGCTTTTAGAATGTTTCTCATTTTTAGTGGTATTCCGATTTTCTCAAAAGCTTCTTGCATTTTATCTCTGTTTATTCTATCAAACGCTTTTTCCCAATCCAGGAGAAGCAGCATCACTTTGTTTGTAGTTTTCTCTCCGTATTCTGCTGCTCTTCTGGTTAAGAATATTGCGTCTGCTGTGCTTCGTTTTTGTCTGAAACCAAATTGTGTGTTTTGTAAGTGCTTGTCTAGTCCTGCTGCTATTCTCTTTTGCATTATTGCTGCAAATATTTTGTATGTACTATTGAGTAGCGATGTTGGTCTGTAGTTTTCGTATAGATTAGTGTTTCCTTTTTTGTATATTAGTACTACTCTTGCTCTTAGTTCTTCTCCTGGTATGTCTTCTTCGTCCCACCATTTTTGGAATAATTTCCTTAGTTCGTCTAGACCTTCTTCTGTCATTTCTTTGAATATTTCCATTGGTATGTTATCTGGTCCCTCTGCTTTTCTTTTTTTAGGTTTCTTTATAGTTCTTCGTATTTCTTCTATTGTAATACAGTCTAGGTTTATTTCTGATTGGTGTTCTGATCTTATGTTTCCGTGTGTTGGTAGCACTCTGTCTGTTGGGTTGCTTTCTGTTCTTGTGTTGTGTTCTGTTCCCCATTGTTTGTCTCGTAGATAATTTGCAGCTTCTTGTGCTCTGTTTTGGTATTATATGTGTTCTCCTGTTTGTGTACTTCTGTGGTATGGCTGTGGTTTGTATTCTGTCTTTAATTGCGTGATTCCTAGCCATTTGTCTCTTATGTCTAGTTCTTTGTCTATTGTTTGCATTCTCATTTCTTTCCTGTCTTTGTCTTTGTTTTTCCTAAATTGTTTTGTTAGTTCTTCATATTTCCGTATACCTTTCTCTGATATTGCTTCCTGTCTTCTGTTTAGTATGTCTTTCGTGTCTTGTGAGAAAGCTATCTTTCTTAATTTCTTTGGTGCTTCTGGTAGTGCTTCTGCTGCCATTTTAAATGCCCTCTTGTAATGTGATAATTCGTCTTCTGTTTCTAATCTGGTTCTTTTTCGTGTTTCTATCAATGTCTTGTTCATGTTGTCTTTTTCTGTGTCCGTGCATTTATTACATTTTTTCCTTGGTGTCTGGGTCTTGTTTGTTTCTGCTTTTACTTTCAATTTGAATGAGGCCCAGACTGGATAATGATCTGACTCAATATTTGCTTGTGTGTCTGACTCTGCATTTGATATGTTGTTTCTCCATCTTCTTTGTATTGTTATAAAATCGATTTGTTCGTGTGTTCCTCTTTGTATTTCGTCCACTATTGTGGTTCCTACCTCTTTGTATGTTGCTGTGTGTTGCTTGTCTTTTTGGAACAGTGTGTTTGCTAATATCATGTCAAATTCGTTACAGTATTCAATTAGTAGGTTCCTGTTTTCGAGTATGTCTATGGTTCTGTTCATTATTCTTGCTGTGTCTGGTTCAAAGGTCCAGTGTCCTATGTACCTTCTTTCGTTTTCGTTTGTTGTTTTTTGTATTCTTGCATTGAAGTCTGCTCCTACAATTACCTGTCCTTTGTGATGTTCTTTCCTCGTAATTTTCTTGATTTCTTCGTATACTTTTTCTTTGTCTTCTCTGTTTCTCGCTGCTTGTGGAATGTGTGCACATATGGTTGTTATGTTTATTGTTCCTTTCCATTTTGCCCACATCACTCTGTCTGATATTGGTTCTATGTCTATTAAATGTTGTAACATGTCATTTTTTACTACTATCCCTACTCCTGCTGTGTATCCTTGTTGGTGTTGGTTTTCTCCAGAGAGAAACCATGTGTAATCTTTTCTACTTTCTCTAGAGTTAGTTCCTATTCTTGTTTCCTGTATCATTGCTATTTTAATGTCTTTGTGTTTCATCCATGTTTCTATTTCCTCTCTTGCTCCTTTCCTTTTTGCTCCTCTCATGTTTATTGTGGCTATGTTATATTTGGTGTTATATTGCATGTTTTCGGTGGTGTTTGCTGGTTCCTGGGCTTTCGCCCGTTTTGTTTTTCGTCTTTGTTTGGTGTGTTTTTCCAACTAACTTCCTGCCTTTTCTTTCTTCTTCGTTGTCTTCTCTTGAAGCTCCTCTGTTCTCTTCTCATTTCAGTTTTTCGTGTGCTTCTTAAACCTCTTTTTGCGTTTCTTGCTTCGCTAGTTGGTTGGCTTCTTCGCTTGGTCTCCACAGGTGCCAGAGGCACCGTGGCCGACCCGCCCCACCTAGGAAGGTGGATTATGTTTGTGGTGGTCTGTGGTGGTTTTGTTTGTGTGGTGTCGGTCCCTTGTAGTTGATTTTGTGCGGTCCTTTCTGCTCGTTTTTGGTCATTTGTGTTTCTTTGTTCTTGTTCTGCTTGCTGTTGTGTTTCTGTTGTTCCTTTTGTTTGTTCTTTGTTGTGTCGTTTTTCTGTGTGTGTGGTTTGTGTTCTGTTGTTTGTTCCTGTTTGAAATGTATGAAATTGTTCTTGTGTATCAAGTAACTCCATTTCTGCTCCATTCGGCAGTGCCCGGATGTTCTCAGGGAGATGATGTGGTGCCTTTGCACCCACCCCCCCGTGGCTCTCAGAGAAGATATGGTGCTGTTGCACCCTCCCCTGAGTCCAAATCAGACTAGTGTCAAGCTCTGGGATGGTGTGGCACCTTTGTGCCCACCCCGAACTATACACACTAGCTGACCATCCTGGTCTACCTAGCCTATAGTTTTGACTTCTGGGTTTGAAATGTTGCTTTGGTTTTGTTTGATTTTTGATTTTTTGATATTCGTTTGTGTGTGATGATGTTGTTTGTTTTAATATGATGTGGTTTGGTTGTGTTTGTTTTAGATATTGTTTAATTGTGTTAATTTTGAGTGTATGTATGTTTTGTTTGTTCTCATTTTTTTCTTGTTTCACTTTCCTTTTCAGGATTGCTTCTTTGCTGCGTGTGGTTTGTTTAGTGTGGTTGTGTGTTTTGGGTTCGATGGCATGGATCGCAGATCCTGTATACGTATGTCTATAGTAATGTATGCAGTGTTTGTATGGTGGTGTGTATGTGTGTGTGTATACACTTTCCATGGGGAGTTTGGACCAGCGGGCTGTGGTCAGTGGTTTCACCACTGACCTCACTATCTCACTGATCCCAAAGAACTCCCCCTTTGCTCTTTCACTAAGTGCTGCGATACCATGTATGTATGTGTGTATGACTATGTGTTGTTGTTCATTCACATTTCCTGTCCCTGTTCTTCTATCGTCACTACCTGGAAACTCACTTGATTGCAAAAACTGAGAGATTAGATGTGTGATGGTGCTGGTGTGGTGTGTGTGTGTGTGTGTGTTTATGGTGTGTTATGGTTTGAATATTAACTAAGGCAGAGTTGGCCCTCGGAGCTATGAAAGAGAGTGGCTCCACCACTCCCCTCCATAGCGCCTCAGGGTCATAGACCCTCTGGTCCTTAGTTCATATGTACCTTGTTTTTGTGTGTGAGTTTGTGTGTGTGGTTGTATATATATAGCTGTATATTGTTTCTATGATTTTTATGATTTGTATATTGTGGTTTGTGTGTTTGTATTTGAATTGTGTTTGATGTGTTGATGTAGGTGTGAGTGTTGCGTGTGTAGTGTGTGTGCTCTGGACTTGCTCGGTTGCTAGTCTTTTGTGCTGAACTTTCATGTCACCATCGACTTGCTCTGTTGCTAGTCTTTGGTGTTGTATATCTTGGCCATCGACTTGCTCGGTTGCTAGTCTTTTGTGCTGAGCTTTCATGTCACCATCGACTTGCTCTATTGCTAGTCTTTGGTGCTGTGTATCTTCGCCAACGACTTGCTCTGTTGCTAGTCGTTTGTGATGAAACTCACTGCGGCTTGGAATGTGCTGAACTTGTCTTTCACCATCGACTTGCTCGATCGCTAGTCTTTGGTGCTGTTTTTTGTAGCCATCGACTGGCCCTGTTGCTAGTCGCTCGTGATGAAACTCACTATGGCTTACTGTGGCTGGAAGTGTCGTTTCAGCAGCGACTTGCTCAGTTGCTAGTCGCTGCTGGTTTTTTGTTTGTTTGAGATCATAGCTGTGTTTGTTCTTGTCTGAAGGCATAACTGTTTTCTTGAGTTGGCTAACGACCTGCTCTGTTGCTGGTCGCTTGTGATCAAACTCACTGCAGCCCAACTGTGTTGTGATGTTTTGGTGTGTTGTGGTGTTTTGTTGGTATGTAGTGGTGTTGTGTGTGTGTGGTGTGATATAATTGCAGTTGTTCTGCCTTACTCGAGAGATCACTAAAGTTTTCTGGATTTCGTAGACATTGGAAGGCATAGTTGGATCGTAGACATTGGATGCCATAGTCGAAAGATTCGGTCTCGGTGGACTTGCCGCCGCCCATTTCCAGCATGAATGGGAATTTAGGTTCCACTGTGCTTAATGGTGCACAGTAACCGGGCTTGCTGGATGTCTCGGTGGACCTGCCACCGCCCATGTCCATCCTACATGGGAATTTAGGTTCCACTATGCTTAATGGTGCATAGTAACCGGGGTCGATGGTATGGTATGTGTTATATTTCTGTTGTAGATATTGATTGTGAATTTTATGTATATGATGTGTGTGTTGTGTGTGTATAGGGTGTGTCGTTTTAAAATATTCGTTTACAATATATTGTCTATATATCGCTTCCTGTCTCCCCACTACTTCCTACTTGGGGGGCCAGTTCCTTGCCTTGGCAGCACTTGGGTCCGCCCCAACGACTGCCTGGGTAAGGTGTAGCCCTCCTCCTCCTATCAAAAGCAGTTTCTCGAATGCAACCGCAATGAGCGGATTCGTGCTCGAGAATTCGACTCGCTGCACAAGCTGGGTGATTTTCAATCCCCATGCCTTCGCAGCTCCTGCTTTGCTGATAACCCATTGATCTGCCTGGTTGGGCCAATGAATCTTGTAGCCCAAGGTTCGGCTGCCTTTGCCTGCACCTTTGGCTGCTTCCGTTTTGCTGCCAAATTCATTTGCTAGCGGCACGGATAGGTTGTTTCCTTCTTCAAGGGCAAGTGCAGCTGCAGCTGATAGCACTGCTCTGTTCTTTATTTTGAGGATTCAGTCTTTGCCCTTGTAAAACTTGATCTGCCCTTTGTACTCCTTGTCTATTTCGTTTTGCAACGAGTGCTGGACAGACTGGCAATCCACATCAAGCTTTACACGAATCGAAATCGTGCTCCCATGATTGCCTACCGAGGTTAGCCTGCCCAAGAGTTTTGCCTGTGCGTCTGAAGCGAGAAAAGATTCCTTTTTTGCACGAGCATCGTGCAGGGTTTTAAGGCTTTGTTTGCCGTCCCTGCTCATGATCACAATGTTGGAGTATTCACTCTGAGAAACTGCATTGGAAACGAGATGCTCTATAGCATGTTGCGCAGCTGCTGCTGCTACTCCGTGTTGTTGCAGTCGTTTGGTCATTGCTTCCATCGTTGCTAACATCTGTTTCTGCTGAGTTTCGTTGTCATGTACTTTGTCTGCAAGGTCTCGTCGCTTCTGCTTTTCATCGTCCATGTTGGCATCGATCTTGTCGAGACGGTCTTCATTTTGTCATTGCATGTCTTGTGTTTTTTCCTTTTCTGCGCTGAGCTGGTTCGCTTCGTCCTCTGCTGGATTGTACGACTTCCCAAACTTTTCACCGCTGGTGTTTGCTCTGCTGCGTTTTGCATCTGCTGCTAACGACTCGTCGATAACTGCTCCAAGTTCCTGCGAGAGATTGAAAGCTGGATCTGGAGTTGGTGCTCCCACGAAGTTGTAGCCTGGCTCTGCAGCCGAGGACTCCGTAGCTGCGGCGGCTGGATCGGCGACTGAAACTGTCGGCGGTGTCACTGTGGCGTCGGTCGCGGCAGGAGTTCTCGACGATGCAGCTGGTGAACTAGCTGCTTTTGGGACTGGTATCATGATACCACCGTCCACTTTAGGCTCCAAGTTTATCAAGCACAAACTGAAGCCAAAAGGGGCTAATATATACATATATATATATATATACACATATGTAGCAATGTAATATCCGCCGGCCCCCGGTTAGGGGGTGCCACCAGGCTGCGGAGGGGAGGTTACTTTCACAGATCAACACTTAATTTCACAGATCATCAGCTACCTTTCTTATCATATTCTCAGTTCATCTTATCCTCAGACCGTCCTAGATGGTCTTCTGTCATCTTGGCAGTCAGTTGTTTGGTTACAGTAGGGCCCAAAAGGACCAAATAACCCTCAAATCTGGCCGTCCCTCCGATCCCAGGTGCCTCTGAAATCGGTGCTGCCGCCCGCACAGGAATGCAATTTACCTAATTCTGCCGTCCCTGGGACAGCTCAGGATCCAGGCCATGGCCGCAAGGTCTCCCAAGGCCTCCAAAATGAGGTCCAGAAGCACCACCAAGGCCTCCAAAATGATGTCCGGGAAGCTCCCAAGGCCTCCAAAATGACGTCCAAGGCTCCTCCAGAAATCAAAGTGGAATCCTAAAGAAAGTCATCGATTCTAGGGGGCCGGCGGCAGGGGGCGAAGCCCTTCGGATATATACATATATATATATATACATATATATATATATATATATATTGCAAATATCGTATGTCCCTTTTATGGATCCTATAACCCTGTGCAGGTGTCCTGATAACTGCGCGATTGTCTTTTCCAGACTCAACACTAACAAGTTGGTAACTAAGGTTAACCTCAGTATCAGCTAGTGCGCACTTGAGCCAAAGGAACAGGTAAAGAGTGTTATAACCAAACACCCCTCCTCGTTCCCTTGGAACGCTCTAACATAACCACTCTTACGTTCTGTACAGTAAAAGAAAGGCTGTACAGTTATTAAAACGTAAAAGTCGCTACATAACGATTCTGGTGATTATCACCTGGCTCAATCAGCCTGTGAATAACCATTCTATTTATTTAACTTCCTAGAGGATGAACATCTTGCTCCATACTTGTAACGGTAGTTTGCGAAGTACGAACTCAATAACGGACAGTGATAAACCAAACAAGATTCACGTTAACTAGATTGCTGTTTCCTGAATGATCTAACCTCGCATCTCAGCTCTGCGTGCTTGATCATTAACCGCGTTCTGCCACTGAAAAGTATTGCTCATCTGTGGGTAACGGGCTTTGATGGTGCTGCATAACAAGGCAATCTCTGATTCGATATTCAATGTGCCTTTCCACAGATGATCTAACGATGCCAGAGTTCCTTGTCCAAATTCTCCAAAGTTGAGGTAACGGTTCTTGCTCTCGATCAGCGTGATCCACTTGCTGCCGGTAACTCCTTTGTTCGACCGCCCTGCGCAAATGTCAGGGTCGCGGTGGAATAACGGAAAACCTGGGGAGACTATTTCTTTGGTTGACTTATAGGCAGTAACATAGACATCGTGCCTGCCATTGTTAACGCTGAAACCGCGGTGTCCGTTTCCTTCTCCCAATACCTCTAACACACGAACTACTGCCTCACGTGATGTGTATTTAACGAATGTGATTCCACTGAACTCACCATTATCAAATACTTCACAGTAAAACTGAGCCATTTGTCCGAACATCCTCATGCACCTAACGATGTCACCAAAGTGGATGTTGAAAGGCCAGCCTTTAACATAGAGTGTGTATTTTGCGTAACCGTCACACAGACAAGTAACTGTGTAACTGGGACACGCATCGTTAACGCCTGCACGACCTGCCTCTTTCAGTTCAACCTTACGCTCTTGAACTTGAGACATATGCTTAGGTTCCCATAGGTACCAAGGGTAGTCACCTGGAGTAACGTTGTCTTCCACTCGAAATGTCTCTAACCCGTAGAAGTTGATCAAGTTTTCAAGACTTACTTCATTAACGTCATCCGGCAAGCTCATCTTAGTAACGCGAGTCCTCGATGGATATTCAATTATCGCTGCTCTCTGGATAACGGGTGCAACCACTGCCGGCGGATCATTGATGCCCGATGCTGAACCTGGCTCATTTGGTAACGGCGACTCTGAGCGGGGCCTTAACGATACCTTCTTCTTAACTGGCATTGCTTTCGGTGCTGGCTCAGGTCTTGCTTTTGGTGTGAGCCTAACCGGTATTGGACTTGCCGGTGACGGGCTAACACTAACGGTGGGAGAACGATTGTCAGTAGGTGTGCGCTCGTAACATGCTTCAGAAGGTTCACTAACTGCAATCGGCTCTTTCTCCCTCCTAACTGCCTCAGGCCTCTCGCTCTCCGACTCTGTCTCATATAACCCAGCTTCGTACAGTTGCAGACCGTAACTCACCGCCGCACCTCGTGCGGTGGCCGTCGCTGCGTCTAACGAATTGGTATATACATCCGACAATGCGTCCGTTAACTCTTGGTCGCGTTTTGCCCAGCTTGCCACTTTGTGTTTCATAACTTCGGCAATCGCATTTTCCTTTAGTGTTAACATCGCTTTCATATGGTCGGCTAACCGGCGCCTCTTTTGGTCCATCTCCTGCTTTTCAATAACGAGCTCATTGTCCTCAAAGATGGCCTGCTGATTGTGGGCATCCTGTAACTCGTTTTTCATGACCGCACAAATTTCTTCTGCATGGCTAACGATGTTTGCTTGCCTCGTCGTAACTTTAGCCACTGCTTTGTCAAACTTGTCTTCTGCCATCTGCCGTAACTTTTCTTGGTCGCTCATCATCTTAACTGCATCCTTGAATGATCGACGACACTGTCCACACGACTTTAACCCATCGCTGTTACGGATCTCACTGCCACAGATACAGGTGAAGAACGCCATCCTTAACGAAGTGAATTCATGGAAGCCTTAACGCCATAACATATTGGTCAATACTCGATAACCGAATCACTTTTCATCATCCCATACTAACTGTGTTTCCTCTGTCACATCCTCAGTACTGACCTCTAACTTCTCTATCTCTCCAGACTGGGGCATGAGATGATGTCTGCCTTCGGTAACGATTTGATTTGTCCACTCAATATGTTTAACTATGGGTCCTGCTTCCTTGTATTTGGTCAAAGCGTCACTTCTGTTAACGTCCGTCTTAACCTTCTCAATCTCAATCTCTCCTGAGTTGACTTTCTCCTGTAACCATAACTGATTTACTTCTATGTGCTTTATGCCTCCTAACCCTCTCCTTGAGGCCATACTCTTGGCTACAGATGCATCAGTCTTAACTCTCATCCTCTTACCAGTCACGTTCATGTCTTGTAACAAGCTCCTGTAACCCATCATTGCTGCACCTGCTCTAACACATCCATAATATTCTGCTTCTCCTGACGATAACGAAATGATGGATTGTGTAGTTGCCCAGTGTTTAACGGCATGCCCTCCTAACATTATTATCCCTCCAGATGTTGATTTCCTAGTCTCCAAACATCCAGCATGGTCGGTATCCGTCCAGGTATCGATAATCTTCCAATTCTTTTGGTAACTGTACTTGGTCACAACCCTTGGATGTCCAACAATGTATCTTCCAAACATTATTAACTGCTTCCAATCGACTTCTCTCGGTTTGGACATTCTCCTGCACAATTCCTTAACCGAGAATCTGATGTCTGACCTATCTTGGGATAAATAGTTTGCTCTTGCCGTTAACCCTCTGTACATGGATGCTTGTTCACCTTTGAGTTCCTTAACGTCCTCTGGTGTGTAGTGCTTGGGATTTAACTTCGAACCAGGGTTGTTCACTGACTGTGATTTCTTGAGTCCTAACTGTTTGATTATGATTTCTGCATGTCTTTGATCGGCTTCATAACTGATCCCCTCCTCAGTCCATTCAATAACTCTGTTTAACAACCTGACCGATTTATCATCCTTGTCTTCTGGTCCTAACCTGGCTTTGATGGATACTTTGTAACGATCAGTTATCATCTTTCTGAACCAATCCAAGTGTGTCTCACTTCCTAACAATGTGAAATCATCTCCGTATATCACAGCTCTGATGTCTTTAGCCGGATGGTAGAATATACAGGGACTTGCTTTGCCTTGTGTGAATCCACAGCTTAACATAAATCCAACATACTCGCACTCCCAGTTATATGCCGCGTCTCTGGTACCATACATGGATTTACCTAACTTACCACACATCCCCTCCTCGGCATCTTCATCCGGTAACCTAACATATACATCCCTCTTTGCCGGTGCATAAAAGTAGGCTCTTTTAACATCAATGAAGTCTAACTTGTACTTCCATCCGTCACCCCATCCTATGCCTTCCGTCACTGCTAATGAGAATAACGTTTTCTTGGCTTCAATGGGCGGAGTTGCTGCGAACAGGTTTTCACTTTTATCTGTGTTGATCTCTTGAGCTACTAACCTTGATCTTAACTCTTCATTTTCTTCATCTCCTTTGTTGATGTCTATCCACTTAACTCCTATCGGTCCTTTCCCAGTGACTTCATGACATTCTTTTAACGTTCTCTTTATGTACACTCCATGGTCTTTGAACTGTTTGATTTCATCTTTCCTGGCTTGAATAACTCCTTCTTTCCTGAGAGGCTTGCCTGACAGATCATCCCAGAACTCTCCTTCATATTCAAAGTTGCCTGGTAACTGTGGTTCATCGTTGTCTATTGGGCATAAGCTTCCTAACCCATCATCTGTTAATCTGCCATCACGCTTCATCTGGTCCCTTAGCCCTAGTACAATATTTCGACATAACTCATCCGGAAACACTTCCGCTCTCTTGGCTCTACCGCCTACTAGAACTATGTGCCTGTGGTCCTCAGAACATGGCTTGGATAACCTCTTGGCTAACTCAATGGCATTTGTCATGAATCCTGTCGCTTTCTTAACGAGTCCTGATCCATGTTCATCCTCCTGCCTCATGCCGAACGCACACATGTGACTTTTAACACGATTGACTCCTGGAACATTCAGTAACTCCTTCATCTTCTCATTCTTCCAACTGGATGCTCCATAAGGGTGCTCATGCAGAAAGTATAACTTGTTGTCGAGTTGTATACGATATAACTTGATGCAAAACTCAAGATGTTTCGTTCCATAATCTTTAACTCTTTGCACATCATCAGCACTCATGCGTGCGAAGTTAAGATTCTGAA
>JACKZZ010018113.1_pt1 | contig 12051 bp, 3 predicted proteins | sample 8027871 | NCBI WGS metagenome assembly JACKZZ01 (sample SAMN15724774, study PRJNA655200) | protist metagenome | isolation source: fluorescence activated cell sorting (FACS) single amplified genomes of... | place: USA: West Boothbay Harbor, Gulf of Maine | collected 2000-07-19
CCAATTTTTAGTGCTGTATGGACATCAATGAGGCGTGAAAGTGGCGGTAGTGAATTGAATGACTCAGGTTCTGGTGGAATTAAAGGTACAAGAATGTCTTTCGGTAGTGAGCATCGTAGTAGTAGAGGCGAAAGAGGTGATAGTACAGCTAGCAACGGAAGTTTTTGTAGTAATGGTAGTAATGGTAGTAGTGGTAGTAATGGGAATATAAGTAATAGTAATAGAAAAGCTGCAGCATTTGAAAGAAAAATGTTACGTCGTTCTGTTACAATGCCTGCAATGAGAGGTCGTAGTACAATACATCCAGGTCAACAAACACCATTAGGACCAGCAGTGAAAGCGGCACCAGATCATAATAAATTTAATACACCACAAAGTCGTGCTGATGGTATAGCTTTATCAGGTTGTGGCGATGCAGATTGGGGTGTTAGTACTCCAGCACCAGAGGCTGTTATTCAATCCATGATTGATCGTTTTATGACACGTCATGGTAATACAATGGAGAAACCAGGTTTGTATAGAAGTCACAGTATTGATGATTATTTACACAATTCACCTTCAGAAGGCACTGATAATATTACTACACGTAATAGTAATAGTCTTAGTCTCGGTGGAGGATTACAGCGTAGTGAATCAGTGAGGGAACGCCCTAGGGATTATAATTTCCAATCACTTATAATAGATAGAATAAATTCAGCTCCACATGCTGGTAGTTTTAATTTAGGCCCTCCTTTACCAGAAGGCTTTGTAGATGGTAGTGGAAGTCCTAACATGAACATTAATACCAACAATAATATTAGTATAGACACTAGTGGCACTAATACGAACGTGAACGCGATGGTTTTTGGTTATCCCGCTTTAGTGAATTTAACAAATGGTGCTACAAATCATTCAAATTCAAATTCAAATCCAGTCAACATGAACACTAGTAATGATTTTAGCGATATTGCAGACACATGCGGTGCATTTATTCCTATCAATGCTACCTCTACTGTGAATTTATCTTTACAGCATCCACATCCATTGTCACCAAAATCGCAATCAAATGTTACCAATAACGGCACTTCCGCAAATGCAGTTGAATTGGCAAGAATGGCATTTCAACAGAAAGTTTCTAGTAGTAGCAATGATAATCCTGCATTTCGTCCTATTGCTCCTACTTTCAGTTTCAATGGTAATTTTAATGGCAATGATAATAATAATCATAGTGACAATGATACGATGTCCATGATTACAGCATCACGCGGTAGTCGTCAAAACAAAAGAGCACAACAATCATTAGCAAAATGGAGACGTCAAAGTATTATTGGCACCGGCACTGGCACTGGCATTGGTATTGGTATTCAAGATGTTAATGTTAATGCTGATTCTAATGTCAATGGTCCTAGAGGTATGCGTGGCGCTCGCCAAGGAGGTATGGACAGTCTAGCTACAGTTACATTTGCTCCACCATCTTTAAATGCCGTTGTTCCTAATAGTAATAATAATGCTGACAATAACTGTATGGATACTGATATCGATGCTGGTACTGTTACCACTACTTCTACTGCCACTAATGAAAGTAGTGGTGAAAATTTACCATTATTTGCAGTAGATGAAGCAGCAGCAGCAGCAGCAGCAGTAGCAGCAGCAGCAGTAGACGATGCTGATAGCTCAATGTCTCCATTTACGAAACCGAAGTCATCACAAACAAATAGACGTAGTAAACGCTTGCAAAAGCAACATCAAACAGCGGATATTTTAGTTAGTTCCAATATTGAACCTAATAATGACGCAATGAACACGAGTTATAATGGTACTAGAATGGACCAAGACAATGTTGATGTTGATGTTGATGTTGATAGTGATTTTGAAGATAATAATGATGAAATTTGCATTGAAAAAGATGCAACAGCAATAGCAACAATTGTAAGCTCTCCATCTAATTCTGATAATCATAAACATCCACCCGTAGCAGCATTAAATGAGCATACATTTAAAGGCGTTGTTATAGGTGGTATATATCAATCTTGCTTTGATAATACTACACCTGTAATTGCACCATGCGGTTCAAAAGAAAAAAGGATCACATCGGTTAGTATAACAACAAATACAAATCATTTAGAATTAAAATTATATTTTCCAAATACAAATACATATACACATATTGATCTTGGCAACAAGTGGTATTGGATAAGGTCTAGCCCTGATGGATTTTTAGTATTTAATGAACCAATAACAATACCTATGGTATGTAATCAAGTTTATTATTATTTACCAAGGCATCCAATTGAATGGAGTGAAGATTATGATAATAGTAATGAAGCATCAGCAATGGAGGGATGTGAAAGTGGTGAATATGAAGGAAATGAAGGCATAAATTTATCCATGTCAATGCATGTGTCTAATCATGCGCATGTTTCATGGGCTGGTGAGCTGGATAACAACAATAATGTTGGTTCTAGTTCTAGTTCTGATTCTGTAACAAATTCTGCTGGTACAAATGTTTCACGATTTAATTCTACTCCTACTATTGGTTTAAACGCTGATGGTTCTGGTTCTGGATGGTTACAAGCACCTAGTTCTGGTTCACTCATAGATAGATTATCAACATCATCACCATCAAATACATCTCCATTTCATATGTCTAATATAATTGGTAGTTATCATCAGCATCATCATAATCATAATCATAATCATAATAATAATGATTATGGTTCACGTGTGAACACTCCAGGAGGTTATCATCAAGATGAAATGTTAGCAGCACTTGGCCGTGAAAGTGAATGTGGTGGTATGGATGGTATGGATTTATCTGTAACTAATACATCACATACTGATGCTGATGGTAGTTTCAGTGATTATACTAATAATATTAGTAATGTTAAGATGGTTTTGTATGCTGATAGCGCAAATTGGAATCAGACATCCATTGTATCTTATGTGTTAGAGTTCTTATTAGGTGACACTACCTCATCAACAACATCAACAACAACATCAACAGCAACATCAAATACAACTACATCATCAATGACAACACGAAGAAGTAAAAGACGTACAACAGATAGAAATCAAATTATGGAAGATATCACATCTTATAGAAAAGTATCTAAAGCTTGGGCATTAGGCTCCTATCGGTTATTAGCCCGACAAATGGCACATTATTGTTATAGCTATGAAGATGTTCATAATAACTTTAATATGACTATGACATTAAGTGATAATACTAACATGGCAATTGTTGGTACTGGTGCTATTGATAGTATTGGTGTAGTTACTGATGCTAGCGTAGGGGTGAGTATGCCATCATTAGTTATGTCACCACCAAAATTTATAAGATTTGCAAATAAATATGGTCGATGGGGAAAATATCTAGCTTCTGGTGCATGTAAATCAGTCTATTGTGTACAAAATCCAGCTGGTTTATTAGAGGCTATTAGTGTAATGGATGCTGAAGATTTAAAAGCACGTGGTATGGAAAATGCCATAACAAAAGAATTAGAAATTTCATTAGCATGTTCATCAATAGCTGGATTGAATGTTTGCCCAAATTTTGTGCATGTTTATTCATTATTTCGTTCGCAATGTGATGTGCCATCGAATTTATGGGCAAACACCGATGAACCACCACCACCACCATCTATACCAAGTTTATTAGAAGTTCATGCTGATAATGATGATCATGACACTGGTGGTACAAGCACAAGTACATGTACAGGAACAGGTACAGGTGCTACTTCAACTAATATAAAAAACCTTTTAGGTTTAAAAATTTCGCAATTTAAAAATAATGAAAAAGGTACAAAAATGTATCAATATATACGTCAAGAATATTGCAATGGTGGTGATTTGGAAGAATATGTTAGAAAAAAGATAAATTTAAATTTTATAACAATAAGATCGATGTTATTTCAAATGTGTTTTGCTTTATATGCATCAAGGGAACAATTATCATTAAGACATTTTGATATTAAATTATTGAATTTTTTAGTAACTAGTGGTAGTACATTAATGCCACCATCATTTGCTGCACTAGAAGCAAGAAGAAGAAATTCACCATTTGAAGCATTTAGAGACCCAATTCAAAATGAAATTCTTGAAATGTGCGTTGGTTTTGGTCATAATATTTATTGTATTCATTTACAAGGCGGAGGAAATACTAATGCTAATGCTAATGCTAATGCTAATGCTAATGCTAATGTTAATACTGTTAATACTTTTAATAGCAATTCTATGTTTAGCGATCAAAATACAGTTAGTGTTGATGGAAATGGTAATGAAACCGAAAAAGACTTAGTAAAATTAGCCGATTTTGGTACATCTGTTGTTGGTGCTGGCGGTTTAGGCGATCCAATAACACTGCAACAGTTTACAACATTAGAAAATACACCACCAGAATTTTTATTATTAGGTACTTTAGCAAGACAATCCTATAGTGCTGATACATTTCAGTTAGGTTTATCATTTTTACATCTATTAACTGGTATGGAGCCATATGAAGTATTACTAGAGAAAGTATATTGCCCGCCATATTTGATTAATTTGTTACACTCATTATGGTCACCTGCATCAGCATCAGCATCAGCATCAGATCAATATTCTGTGATATCAGAAGTTGTTAATACTTGCAGATTTGATGATAATGATGATGAGGAGGAGAATGATGCAAGTGAAGGTTACGATGGTGCGATACTTTGTCATACACTCTATAGATATCTTGTGCTATTTGGCAATTCGCACTCGAATGATTTGGATATTTATAATGATAGTCCAGCATGGAGTGCATGTCAACAAGCATTAGGTTTTACTCAACATCATAAAAATGAACATAATCTCGTAGGAACAGGAGAAGGATCAAATTTAAGGAATGGTATGAGATCAAAAAGTCAAAAAAATCGTGAAAATAATATTGCACGTAAAAATTGTCATCAACAATATCAGAATGATAGTGCAATATGGAATGTATTTCATGGTAATCATTCTATTATAAGAAAAGTAAGAATAAAATTGAATGAGATGGGAGGAAAATGCGCAATAAAATTATTTGAACGTATGACGCATTTGGATCCATCACGTAGATGTACGATGCATGATGCCTTAACATCAGCTGTCTTTGCACCACTTATTGATAATACTAGAGTATGTTCTAATAGTAATGGTATGGATGGTGGTTATGGTAGTGGTACACTAGGTTATGGTCACTTACACAGTGGTGACACATCACGCAGCAGTAGTCCACGAAGTAGCCCTCGTACTTTACCAAGATCTCCAAACAACTCAAACTATCAAGTGCGTTTTATGCACTATTACAGGTCTACAGATGATGGTGGAAGCGAGGTATTACCATTAGTATAAATACACAAGAAAGAAAAAATAAAAAAAGTAAAAAAGCTAGTCTATTAGTAGTAGGGTTAGGATAGAGTAGAAATATAAAGTTAAGTATAGTATCATATTGTAAACACTGTATTGGTAATAATTTGATTATAATAGTTATAAATTATTTATTCATTCTGAGTATCTTGTTGTCAGGTTTAGGTCCAGATTCAGGTTCAGGTTCAGATCCAAGAGTGACTTGAACCCAGTGTTAAGTATTTATTTTATCAAAATTTACATACTAAAAATAGAAATGAAATAAAGGACCATAATTGCAATTACTTGCCTATATCGCTAATAATTTATTATTCAATAGCTTTGATTTTCTCATTTTTAGGATCATAGAAAGGTTGAAGTGACAATTGTAATGGGCGCATCACACCATTGATTTCCACTTCCCATTTACCAGTAGTAATATATTTTTTATTGACTACAATAAATTCGCCTTTACCGTCTTCTGGTTGTTTTGGTGAAATATGCGCTAAACCTATAGGACCACCTAAGGTATGACCATAACTTCCGACTCGAACATCACCTACACAAATTCCATCACGAAAAATTGGTTCAGCATGATACAACATAACCCAATGCTCAGGATTATTAGTATTAATAGGATCATCATGGGCTATAGGTACAAAACAATTGACAAGACGCCTTTTTAAACCCTTCAATTTTAATTGTTCATTATTTTTTTGTTTTAATACTGCATCTTTACCCATAAAACCATTCAATTTATCAAAATCACATGTAAATGTTAAACCCATTTCAATTAATGTATCAGTATTATCCATATCATGGCCATAATCACGATATCCTTTTTCTAAACGTAATGATGCTAAAGCTTTTAATCCACCATGTAACATCCCATTAAACTTTCCATGAAATTCTGATTCTTCCTTATCATTACATATATCAATTATTTCATTATATACATGTAATGCTTGTTCAACTGGTATATGTAATTCATATCCCAATTCACCTACATATGTGATACGTGCACATCTTACACGTGCAAAACCAATTGGAATTTCTTTTGCATGTCTAAATGGGAAATTTTCTTCTGAATATGGATCATCATTTTCATTTTCATTTTCACCAGAACCAGTATACATTCTTGAACGTTTTGCAAGAGCTCTCATTAAGTCTCTTGATAGTGGTCCTTGTATATTAAGTTGTGCATATGCACCAGTGACATCATTAACAATAACATTTTTATCACTATTAGGATCCAAATAACGTTGTAAATGTGATTCTACATGCCTATGCATGGTATCTGTTGCAATGATAATAAATTTATTTTCATTTAATTTCATTACAGTTACATCAGCCTCTAATTTACCATCATTATTTAACATTTGTGTATAAGTAATTGTATTAATATCACCATCAACATTACTTGTACATAAATAATTCAATGCTTTACCAGCATCATTACCTTGTACTAAAAATTTTGACATGAATGACATATCTAGTAACATGAGTTTTTCTCTACACGCTTTGTGTTCAGCGGCCCAATGGGTAAACCAATCTGGTTTACCCCAGGAATGATTATCTCCCATTTCTTTGGCTTTTAATGCCATTTCATCAATATTATTATCATTATTATTATTATCATCATTACATGCAGATTTTAAATACCAATCAGGTATTTCCCATCCACTAATTTCACGAAAGAAAGCACCTTGTTTTTGATGTCTCTCATATAAAGGTGTGTATTTTGCACCACGACAACTTTGTGAACCTTTGAATGGATAATGTGTTTTATATACCAACCCTAATGATTCTTCAACACGTTTTTCACGATATAATGGATTCGTTTGATATTTATGAAATCTATCTACATTCATACCAGTAACGTCAACATCGGGTTTATTATTTATTATCCAACTAGCAAGTGATCTACCAATACCACCACCGGATAAAATTCCAATACTATTCATACCAGCTGCAACATAATAATTATCAATTTCAGGTACTTGACCAAAACAAGGTGATAAATCAGGTGTAAAACTTTCAGGACCACAAAAGAATTTTTTGACACCAACATTAAAAGTTTCCGGAACACGGTTCATAGCAGCTTCAACATATGGTGCCATTCTTTCCCAATCAGGTTCAATTTCACCAAAAGTAAAATTATTTGGTATATGATTTACATTCCATGATGCTGCTTTACCTTCAAATAAACCAACCATAAGACCACCAGCTTCTGGTCTAATATAAGTATAATTTTCAGGATCCTCAATTATAGGCCAATTCGGGTCAACATTTTTCATTGCATCTGTAATAAGATAATAGTGTTCTGCTGCTTGGTTTGGGATAATAACATTACTACTATTACTATTTATACTTTTATCATTTACTTCTCCAAACTGTCTGGCCCACATTCCGGTACAATTGACAATAATATCAGCTTGAATAGTATGTTTATCACCATTATCACTTGTAACTTCAACACCAGTCACTTGTTTTCTATTATCATAAAATCCTTTTTTATTACTTATTGCTTCATTTGTTATAATATTAGATACACGGGTATTTTCATAAATTCGTACACCATTCATTCTAGCACCTTTTGCCATTGCCATACTGGCATCCACTGGATTTGCTCTACCATCTGTTGGCACATGAAATCCACATAATAAATCATCAGTTTTACATAATGGAAATAATTCTTTAATTTCTTTAGGACTTATTTCATTTACTTCAACACCACAACGACGATTAAATGCAGCTACCCTTCTATACATTTCTCTTCTATCATTATTTGCTGCTAATTCTATGAAACCACATGGTTTGAATCCTGTAGATTGCCCTGTTTCAGCTTCTAAATCTTGATATAATTGTTTTGTATACTTACGTAATTCTGTTGCTGTTTCGGACAATGAACCAAAAGTTCCTACTAAACCTGCTGCATGCCAAGTTGTACCTGATGTCAATTGACTCTGTTCAAGAAGGACTACATCGGACATCCCCATCTTACCAAGATGGTATGCAACTGAATTACCAATTATACCTCCACCAACAACAACAACACGAGCATGAGAAGGCAATGGCTCCTTTGGTTTTTCGAGTGTTGAAAATGCAAACGACGATGCAATGGGAGAGCGAATGGAAACAACACGCTTTATTGGAAGGCGGCGAAGCATCTACTATATGACTTACTATTGAAAATTTAAAAGTACAAAGAGAAACGGTGAAGACGGCCTCATGAATTTCCAAGTGGGACCTCCACCAATAAAAAATAGTGGAACAGATGGTTTTCCACATCGTTGCAGTTAAAAACAGTTTGGAACAGACGGTTTGTCCACATCGTTGCAGTTAAAAACAGTTTTGAACACGGTTTGTCCACATCGTTGCAGTTAGTTGACTCAAATGTGGAAATTGCCGGATCGTCTCTTCAGATTAAAGAATCCGGAAGCAACGCATCAAGATGATGCGTTGAAGAAACACTTCACAACATTTGATCTTCTTATGGTTGGAATTGGGAGCACAATTGGTTCAGGTGTATTTGTGCTCACAGGATTGCTTGCTAGAGATATCGCAGGCCCGTATACACCACTATGTTGGCTTATAGCTGGCGTATCTAGTCTTCTATCCGCTTATTCTTATGCTGAGTTAAGCTGGAAATATCCCGAATCAGGATCGTCCTATATTTATGTTTTTAATGTACTTGGAGAAATGCCTGCTTATATAAGTGCTGCCTGTTTAACATTAGAATATGGAATTTCTGCCTCAGCAGTAGCAAGGAGTTGGGGTGAAAAGCTTGATGTTTATACACAATCAACATATGGATATCAAGCAGTATCAAATAATAAATCATTAAATATTCCAGCAGCATCATTGATGTTGTTATGTGTAATTATTTTGTATTGTGGTATTGATCTATCAAAGAAAACAATTAATTTCTTTACAATATTAAAAATTATTCTTGTTGCATTTATGATTACTGCTGGTTTTATTGCATTTAATCCAAAATATTTAATAGATACTGGTGGCTTATATAATGGTAGTGGTGAAATAGGTAAAGACAACATTAATACAACCACAGAAAAGTCTACAACATCTGGTACAATTACCGCAATATTTGCTGGCGCAACAACATGTTTTTTTGGATATGTTGGTTATGACGAAGTATGCTGTCTTAGTGGTGAATGTATTAACCGTTCATCAATGACATGGGCAGTATTTGGTACAATAACAACAAGCATGGTATTATATATATTGGCTTCGATATCATTGTTAGGTTTACAATCATATCATGATATAAATGAAGATGAAGGATTTTCACAAGCATTTATATCACAAAATACATATAATTGGAAAATTATTGGTGAAATTGTAGCAATAGGTGAATTAATTGCTTTGCCAATAGTTGTATTAATCTCTTTTATGGCACAACCAAGATTGCTTTATGCTATGAGTAAAGATAATTTAATGCCTAAACTATTTAGCAATATCAATAAATATGGAAATTTATCCCAAAGTATATTACTTACTGGTTTAATATTTTCTCTATTAGCATTGATAGTCCCATTTACTGCATTAGAGAATATGGTTAGTGCTGGTATATTAGTTAATTTTAATTTAACTAATATTGCGTATATTTTAATGAGATCTAGAGAATTGTTTGGTGATACATATAATAATCATAATCATAATCATAATCAGAATGCTTTTGCTATTCATATTGATAATTATATTGGTAGCGTGGATGGTAAAATCAGTGGCAAAAGTAATAGTAATAGCAATACCGATAGTGATAATGATAATTCTACTTACAACCCACCCAAACAATTGCAAAGCATGACATCACTACGAGTTAACGAAAACGATTTGTGTGAGGTTGATTTGAACACTGGATATCTAAGTAATGCTAGTACTACAGGTTCAATGAGTACAAGTGCTACTATTTCTCCTAAAGCGAATGTATATTCTGCACCTATTAGAAATGGAATGATACCAAGCACTAGTACTAGTACTAGTTCTAGTACTAGTACTGGTACAAGTGTAAATGTTGGTAATGGAGTCATTGAAATGAACTTGATATATTTCAATGTCATAGCTATAATTTTGAGTATTCTCTTATCAAATGCATTGTATGGTTCTGATTCCAGCAACGGAAAACAAAGTACTTTGATAACTTTTTCAGTGATAACGTTTCTTGTATCTTGTTATGCTGGAAGCAAAATAATGAAACATTTCTGTGGCAGCAGTAACATCAACATTAATATTAGCTCTAATAGTAACAGTAATCAAGCTAATATTAGTAGTGATGATGCACCATATACATTAACTTATCCATATTTCCCTTTGGTGCCTTTGACTGGTATATTAGTGAACTGGTTTTTACTCGCACAATTGCCATGGTCAGGTTTCCTGTATTTAGGTGGATATTATATTCTAACTTTTACTGGATATTTATCTAGTATAACTTGTTGCGATTTGTCAAGTTCAAAACAAGAACATGACCATGAACAGGAAGAAATTCGCATTGCTAGTGCTGATGAAAGAAATCTTGCTGGTCATATCATGAGTAGAGATAGCTTGAGAGGCACTTTTAGTGCATTACACCAAAGTGAACATGGTGATAGTGATCATATGAACACTACAAGGAACTCTACTTTATCTTCTAACTCTAGTTCTATGAGGATGATCAGCAAAGATGAACTGGAGGAAATAGACATAGATATGGTGGGTGTTGGAGGTGACGATCACTAGGAATGTCTATGTAAGAGGGAAATAATGTAAGGAACATGAATATATTGAAGAATAAATGTTTGTGTTGTAAATTATTTTATATATATTCGACCAATCGCTTCTTTCTCCTCTCTGTCGGCCGGTTCACTATTTACACATTTATATTTATTTGATATATGTGAAATTCGACACAACCGACATATTCCACACTAATATTATAGTGTGCATCCAGAAATAATTTAATACTGCATGTGTCTCTCTTGTATTACCATCATCATCCATCATCATCCATCATCATCATCTTTCTTTCTTTTTATCTTTTATCGCCATACGATTCTTATATCTATACTAGCGCACCGTGAATATGAAACCCGAAATGCATACGTCCGTGGGACTCTTGCAATACTTCTCAACGATTTCCGCACCGTGTTGGAAGGGCAGACCAGCCGTTATGCAATTGTCGATACATCTCCCTTTGCGTATGTTGTTACACATATCACAGTTCGTGAGCGACATGGTCTCATTCACAGACATTTGTCCCGTGCACACAGTAGAGGGACTAAACGACTGTGATAAGAGCATACCTGTGAAGCCACCGCAAGTCACGTCGCCTCCAGGCACCCACGCGTATATATCCGAACCCGTAGCGGGAAACCCTGACTGCCCGGTTGCTGAACAGACATCAATCGCCTTCACTAAACTATAAATGTCTGTAGGAGCCTCTTGATCACAGACAGACAATGGCGCATTCTCAGCGGGACCAACATACAAGTACTGCAAGTTCTGCCACTGACCGGGCGACTGGCCCATGCAACTGGCAACCACTGTCATTAGCAACACAACGCAAACTAACATTAGATGCATTCTGATGGTGGATGGTCCCCCATCATGGGATTTCTAAGTTTTGACCCAAGAACGAATTGTTTTTTGTAATAAGATTGATAAGGATACAAATATTCCCAATTTTGACACTGTAAAATCTATTTTGTAGAAACCTAGGTT
>JACKZZ010017594.1_pt1 | contig 12050 bp, 8 predicted proteins | sample 8027871 | NCBI WGS metagenome assembly JACKZZ01 (sample SAMN15724774, study PRJNA655200) | protist metagenome | isolation source: fluorescence activated cell sorting (FACS) single amplified genomes of... | place: USA: West Boothbay Harbor, Gulf of Maine | collected 2000-07-19
CTGAGCAAAATATGCAAAGTGTTCGCCTTGGTTTTATACGTAAAGTTTTCGTTATCTTGACACTTCAATTGATATTGACTTTTGGAATTATATTGATACTCAACGTTGTTGAACCTATAAATACATTCTGTAAAAATGAAGGTGGGTGGTTGTTTTGGGTTACGTTCATAATTTCTTTTGCCATATTGATAGCCATAAGTTGCAGTCCAAACCTTGCAAGAAATCATCCGACGAACTTGGTTGCACTGTCTGCGTTTACGCTGTTTGAAGGTCTCTTCCTAGGAGTTGTATGTGCCTTCTACCAACTTGATGAAATTTTACTTGCAACTGCAATTACGCTTGGTGTATCTGCATCGTTGATACTATTTGCATCGCAGACCAAAATCGACTTTACATCAAAAGGCTTATATTTATACGCATCGCTATGGGTGTTAATCTTGTTAGGTTTGTTTACTCCTTTTTACATGGGCACAGGTAATTTGATTTACTCAGGATTAGGTGCATTGATATTTTCATTAGTAAGTTTTCTATCATTTTGTCGCATAAATCTCTCAATTGTCCCGGTCTCTTTCTAACTTAGTGCTTCTGTATACATTCATTTTCACATAGTATATGGTGTATGATGCACAATTAATATTTGGTGGAAAACATCGAAAATATCAATTTGGTATTGATGATTATGTCTTTGCATCATTATCTCTGTATCTCGATATTATTAACTTATTTTTAATCATTTTGGGTGGTAGTCGTCGCAACTAATTTCATGAAACCTATTACTGCTTCATGCAGTGGTGTACGATCCCGCAATTATCTCGAAACTTATGCCGGTGATCAGCAACCATGTACATGATGGAAAGAGAAAATACAAGAAGAACATGGCAGCCTCAATAATCCTATTGATATTTATAATAATAATAATTTAAATAATAATTTTAATTAGTAGTAGTAGAGTAATAAAGAGTAAATAAAAAAAAAAATTTATTTCTAACACACAATAAAAAAATATAATAAGGTATTCTTATATCCTCGCGGGGACACGTCGACGCCATTTTTTATTTTTTTGAGTTACATCAGATTCATTCGTAGCGCAAAAGATACGTTTTGGGCATTGTTATTTGTTATTACACCAAACTTGTGTTTCTAAAGATACAAACATCAAACTTATCAGTTATACTTCTTTACTAGCAATATTTTCAAAATAATCTTTGGTTGGAAGCGATTCATTTCTTAGTGTTTTTTATTTTGTAAATTTTTAAGTGAATTAAAATATTTTGCTGCATCGCCACAAAGGAACAAACTGTATCATAAAGTAGTTTTTTACCACTTTGCAGAAAAGCTTAGTGAAAAAAAAATTGGATCCAATAATATTTAATTTATTTCACACGCATCACCTAGATCATATTTACATATTATTATTGTCCTGGGAAGAATACCCAACCCATGAATTTCTATTTCGTAAAGAATCGAAATTTGACATTTCAACTTTTTCATTTATAGTTGTATCATCAAACAAAATATCAGAAGAGGATGCATTGCTTCCATTAGTATCATCAAAACGACCATTTAAAAATCTTACCGAAAGACTCCTTTTATCAACAGTATTAGAAATACCAAAGACATGATGCCTACATTTCAGCCCATATTTTACAAAAATACGCAATGCAGAATACATTGACATTATTGTTGTAAAAATAAGAGTTATTTTAGCTTCAGTGCTGTAAACAAATGACTCCACAATTTTAATCGAAGCAGGATGTTTGTTTATTCGTTTACATTGCCCTGATTTATTGTGTATTGTGCAAGGTAAACTTTCATATGATAACACTTTAGCATCAAGATAAAGTAGCTTTTCTAGCTTTTTTTGCTCTGCTACATTTACAATTTCTGACAGAAACACAGATGATGTCGGTGATGGATCATTTGGATATGGGAATGAACAATTGTATTCCGTCCCGATCTTTAATAGAGTTTTGCCTGCTGTTGGAAATTCGCTGAGTGCGTAATTCAAATTAATGTTTAATATCTGTACCTTTGCAAAATGTGCGTAGCTTTTTACTAATTCTACCAATAAATGTTTACTACCATCACGGTAATCCTTATATAGCACAGTTGTTCCACCTTCATTATAGTATCCCTTTAACCGCAAAACACTTTTTACGGATAATGCTCCTTCTTTTATATTTACATTTGTAACAAACTGGTCCGTTTGAAAAGTTCCTTTGCTTACAAATGTAGCTTGTACTTTTTGATTTGTTATGATGCAACCACCACCAGATGGTATACCACCGAAAAAAGGTTCCTTACTTATTGTTTCGTGAAAATTGTTAAGCATATCATAAGCAAGAAGAAAATAATTTTCACTCATTCCTGTTGTTTCTTTTTGGTATAAAAACATATATCTTCCACAATCGAAGAACGATTTCGAATTACATTGACCATTATCTATGCGTTTAGAAGAAGATACAATTTTCCATGCATTCAAATCAATTAAATAATTTACTATGGGATCCTTGGCTTGCAAAAACCCATGGCTTGAATTGTATTGTGCAAAACCACAATATCTGTTTTCTTCAGTAACTATACCTTTATCAACGATGAATGGTTCGCTGTCTCCATTCAGATTAATTCTGTATAGTACTGTTTTTGTTACCAACTGACGCTGCAAAATATTACATGGTAATATTCCAATATAAGTTCCATTTTTAAGTTGATACTTTACATCATATCCACTAAACGAATCATCAAATGAGTTGCAATGTTTTTTACTTAGAGTAATCACTTTACCAATACGCTTACCATTATATATGTTTCTCTTCCATATTTTAACATTCTCAGATAATGCAGCCACAATGATATATGAGCTTTTTTTCGTAGAGTAAGTGCTAATGATTGCTTTTGGTGAGGCAGAATTAGAAATATTTAGTTTTACTATCCTAGATTTCTGTATTAATTCATCGTATTCTAGCACAGCATAAGAATCCAAGTACCAGGTCTCGGGATAAAAATAGGCTTTATTATCAACTTTAAACGAGAATTTATAATTTACTAAAGATCCTGATCCAGGAGGGAGAGAAACTATGTCAGAGCAACCATAAAATGGAGCAACATCAGTAAACATATTTATTGCAGGGCAAATATTCAAATGAAACGTTTCCTCGTGGAGGTACGACTTAATAATAGTATCCTTGGAAAGTGTATTGCGTACCAACAGATTAATATGCTCCTCCGTTTCATTATTTTCTGGTTTATACTCCCCAACGATACATCCATACTTTGAAATACATTTTGCTGGTATATTTAGGCATTCTGTTCCGGCAACAAGTTCAGTCCTTGTCTGTGTTTTCTGAAAAACAGTAGCAAACATCAAAACAATATAACAGATTACTAGGACTGGAAACAAGATGAATGATGTTGCTGCACCAAAAGAACTTTTTTCTATCAAAGTAGTTTGGAACAAGTCTTTCTTCTTTGCATACCGTGCCACTTCCCCGCAGCAAGTTTTCTTCTTCACCATGACAAAGGAAGTATGCAGTGAGTAAAGAAATTCTCCTTTTATTGTGTATCACCAACGTTTTCCTTTAGTATAGATTGATCTGTTGTATTGAATAAGTAAAGCCTGTTGAATGTGTGTCTTAGTCTTACCTGGCTTTAATAATAGCACCCACAGGAGCACCCAGAGCACAATAATGAATAAGAATAATAATAATAATAATAATAATAATAATAATAATAATAATAATAATAAATAAAAAAATAATCATCAATTTATTATTATTATATTATTTAATACTGGATTACTATTAATACAGGTATTTTATTTATTATTATTATATTTATTAATTTATTATTTTAATTTCAATTATTACTATTATTATATTAAAAAAAATTTATATTTATATTAATTTATTTATTATTATTATTACCTGGTAGTATAGTATAGGAAAATACCTAAAGAAACAGATATCTGCGCGACTTGTGGAATTAAAACGTTCTATATCAAGCAGTGTTTAGTATGCATATTATTATTATTAGTTTGAAGTATCACTATATAATTTAATAATACACCCCTAATATACGTTATAGCTTATAGCTCTCTATGAGTGATTATTACTATTAGAGCTGTATACTAAACAACTACTATTATATAATCATCATAATATTTATATTAATAATAATAATAAGCAGAGAGTAGTATTATAAATGATATAAACAAAAAATAATCTACAAAATTGAGCAATTCCCATTACCACAGTAGTAACGCTTCAACGCATTTGTTACGGAAAGTATTGCAATAATACTACAGTAAAAGCTTCTTCTTGCTGGGTGTTTAAAATGCCGTTAACGCCTGCTAAACCACCATCATTTGGTGCATGGAAGGAACAATTGATACCAGCTTCCAATAAAGTAGCAGCAACGTTTAAACGCTGTCATTATTTAAATGACGATGAGGACGAGCTATTTGGTGACAGCGATAGTGGCGAAGATAACTATTCGACTAGGCATGACATTATAATACACTGCCATGTTCATGAACGCAGGTTTTCAATAAATTGTGGTGATGGGCAACAAACCATTAAGTGGCTCTCGTTGTGTGCAGCAAAAAGGTATGGGGAAGAACTGCCAAAAGGTAGAGTGAGACGACGAGAAACTTTTAATACGGATAATATTAGTATAAATAAAAATTATCATCGTGGGCATAAGTTACCATCCCTGCGTAACCGTAACAAAATAAGACCACGAGACATGGGTAAAAAACTTAGCATTATAAATCGTAGACAAAAAGTAACATTAGGTGGGACTCATAAAATTGGTGTGTTTCTACCAATGCAGTTAGAAAAGGCAAAGCGAAGAAAAAGAAGAACCGCGGTATCACAAAAAAGTAGTGCAGGGCATCACCATCAAGAAAAACTTTCAAATATGAATATTATGTGGAGGGCAACTTCACTAGAATCGAAAGCAAAAGGTGATTTGAGGCGTCACGGCGTTCATAAAGATCAGCAGTCAAATAACGGGGATCACCATGAAGTATTTCGTAACTCAACAAATTTATTAGGACATGTGATGCATGATCATCAAACACATGTGTCGACAAATACAAATACTATTTTAAAAACATTAAAGGTAAAGCATTTATTGCTAGGGCGAGTGAAGCAACGAAAAGAGCAAGAAGAAAAAGAGATTGAAAAAAATATGTTGCAAGCACAATTTGCAATAGAAAAAGAGGGGAGACGCATAGAACTATTGGAAGCACAAAGCAAAAAACAGCATTGGCCATCTATTGGATTAGTACCAAAAGCAAAATTAATACAAGGTTTAGATGATGGAAATAATGATAGTAAAAAAAATAACGGAAACAACAATAAAATCATTTATGGACGTGGACATCACCAAGGTAAAATGAAACGACAAAGTGCTATAGAGCCCAATGAGGAACGCATATGTGAAGTTTTGGATAATGGATCGCACATTCGTTTGCATTTAGACGATGCGGGTGGTTCATATATTACGCGTGAGAATGAATTTGCTGTTGATGCATTTATGAAAGCCCGTTTAATTCCCGCCTACAAAAAAGAAATTATTTCATTTCAACGTGACGTATATGTCCCTGATGAGAAAGACAAGCCAGCGCAATTTTTATGGGTAAAAAAACGTGGTATAGCCGATGGCGATTTTAAGCATCAAACAAATCAAAATTGGAAAAAAACGAAAATATTTCGATTTGTTAAAGATCACGATGAACATGAAAAGTTACAGCGTTTGTTTCAAGCACCTGAATCATATAATCTAATACGCACGCTGTTTCGACAATATGCATATAGTGGGGAGGGGGATGCATTCACAATGTCTATGAGTGAATTTATATCCTGTATACAAGATTCTGGTTTGATTGACCGCAAACATTTAGATTTAAGTCGCTTATCGACTATATTTGTGGCTGCTGACTTTCAAGTTGGCAAAATGAGTATTAAAGAAAAGACGCAGCAGGGTAATCCTGATAATGCATTAACATTGCATGAATTTTTGGAAGCACTGTGCCGTGTTGCAGTTGTACGGTTTGGTGAAGGATCTACTCGTAGTGCGCATGACTGCACGAAAATATTACTTACGCAATACATATTACCTCATGCTGCAAAAACTGTCGAAGAATGGCAATTGTTGGATGATATTGAAAATCCACAAGTACAATTAGTATACAAACATAATATTGAAGCGTTAAAACATGTATTTAGCGACGGATGCCCAATCAAACACAACAAATTAGAGAAATTGTATATGGTGATGGATGACTTTATGGTGTTAATAGAAGCAAAAGGCTTGCTATCTGGTACCCATAATGTGTCGCGAATGACTGTGAAAGAAGCATATGTGTGGTCACAGCGGCGAACAACAAGCACACACGCAAAAGTTGAGCATGAAGAAAAAAGTTTGAGAAGAATGGATTTTTATGAATTTTTAGAAGCATTAGCGCTGCTTGCGGTCCGTATGCACTCCGATCCATTTCAACACGGTAAAATGCCCCTTCATGAAAAATTAGAAATATTGATTGATCATTTACTAGGTAGGGGTCCGTCAGAGGAAGAAATGAAGCTGAAAAATGAAGCAATGAAACTAGGATTTGATAGTGGCACCACGGTAGATATTTGGTGGGAGAAGAAGCAACGTAGTTATAAAGCTGTCGTTTTAGGCGTTGATGGGGAAAAATTACGAATTGTTGTGCAATATTTTATTGATGAATCCATAGCATTTTATACATTGGATGATTTGTTTGATAAAGTTGTAGAGGCAAAACAAAGGGCAGATGAATAAAACAAAAACAATTATGTTGTGAAAAGCTACAGCTGTGTCAATATTGTATGTGTATGTGTGTGTGTATATATATTAAAATATAGTATCTTACTCATAAGTTAAATAAAATTTTGTACACTTCAATCATATATAAAAATTTTATTTAAACTTATGAGTAAGAATTAAATATATATCTTATAATTCTATTAACCCCAAAGGTAGTAAGTTTACTATAGATGTAGATCTAGTCGAAGTAGATAATAGTGTGTATGAATATCAATCACAGGGTATAAAATTTTTTAAAATTAATTTGAGTAAGAGCATATAATCAATATATATATATATATTTTACGAATATTGACCCCAAAGATACAAGTTTACTACGGACATAGATCTAGTCGAAGTAGATAATAGAATATCATTTACAGGGTATTAAAATTTTATTTATAAATTAAATGAGTAAGAGCTTATTATTATATTTAGTTATATATCTTATCTTGGTACGCCAAAAAGATATACAAATTTTACGTGCTCTTATTATTTATTGTTTCGCAGCGGCTTCCTTTTGTTTTTGGATATATTTTCGATGGTAATTTTTTCGAAAAATACTCCATTTGTCATATTTTCCGTCTTTTTTAGTTTTCGTAGTGCTACTACTATCGTGGTCTACTTTTTTTGACTGAATATCTGCCAGTTGTATGTGGACCTTTTTAACTTGCTTTCGTGATTCTTGTTTTTTCTTACCATACTTTTTTAAGTAATTTTTGCGGAAAGTATCAAACGCTGTATTTTCTTCCGGTGGGGGCATTGGAGGAGGCACTGGAGGCGTTGCATTTAATATTAATTCGATCGCTTCTTCAACTACAGTTACTGGAAAATTTTCGTCTGTTTGTTTTTCGGGGCTGTTAGCAACGCTATTGGATTTTTTTGTTTTTATTTTATTTTTGATAAGCGAAAGTTTTTCTGCCATATCATTGCTACAATTATCGATGTCATTATCATTATCACCATTATTATTATTTTGTTTGTCCCCAACAGTATTTCCATCTTCATCCAACCAGTTTGATTGCAATGTTATATTATTATATGAGTATCTCCGATTCGAAGCTTCATCGACATGAAATGATATAGTAGACAATTCTTCCCAACGAGTCTCTTCTGTTTCTTCGTTGTAATAGTATGAACGATTAGTAGTAGGATCAATGTGTTTGGTCCATAATGATGTGGATGGATTGTCCATATTATAATTCTCACTCAAATGCAATTATTGTTTATATCTTCGGTGATGTCAATGGTCTGTTTACTGCATTGGTCACTAACTAATCAATGTTTGCCTACACGATATACAGTGATTGATGTGTACATACATATATTGCCAATCCAGCAATATATAATAATAAAATAATAATATTAATTATATAATAATACTACCTGTATTATTATTTATTATTATATTATGTGTTGGTATATTTTATTAATACATGCTATACTGCTGTGGTATAATAGTATTATTATTCTAAAAAAAATATTTTTTTACTACTATATACTATACTGCTGTAATCGGGTAATAGTATAAGTTAAAATAAAAAAATAATATGGAATTACTATTACATTTTATCATATTGACTTTGCACTTCACAACTTCATCAATTTTACAACTCCTTTTGACATATTATAATATATTGTAAATACATCCACACCTTATTATTACTATTATTATCTCGAAGAACCTTTTGCCCTAATGTAGAACCCTATCTAATGCTGTCTACTGATAGAAAAGGGCCGAGAAAGGTTTCATCAAATTGCTTATCCGTTTTGGAAATTTCATCAGGTGCTCTTGCGTTTTTCGTTGTTATTGTGTGTTGTTGTTGTGCGCTCTATTAATTAGTCTCAATTCTGCATATAATAATGCCTTTCTTCCTCCATAATAGCTGTTATATTAATAAAATAAGTAGTAGTAATAATACTACATGATACTACAGTATCATTTATTGTTAATAATTTTATGACTATAATTCCACGACTTGCTGCATACCCACGTACCACAACAACCAACAGCTTGAAATACTTATGCAAACAAACCAACATTAAAGAGGTATTGTTGCACTTTACAAATACTATACTCCCACATTCGCGTTACTTTTGTTGTATCTAACGATGCCACGACATAGAATTAAATTTGATTTTGGGACAGATTACTCAAATGCACAGCCAACAGCCTATCCGCGACCATTTGGCGGGTTTAAAGAAGAAAGAGCGTTGCAACGACAAAAGGCTGGAAAACGTATAGCACTAGGACATGAAAAAACACCTTATGAAACTGCTGCGCAGTCTGATTATGTTGATTTTGGTGCAGAAACGTTAGCAAAAAAATCTGGTGCTGTTGATACCTCTACTTCGAACATGCAACTAACTTGGGAAGCACCTGAAGGCTCAGACGACTATCCAAAATGGGAAACTACAAACGGGGCTTTTGATACTTTAGCAAAATCGTCGAAGGAGGAGCAGTTGGGGAAAGTTGTCCCAATTACGACAGAGGTTCACTGGAAATATGGTGATGAACCTCGGACTTTCGAAACTGCAATGAAAACTGATTTCCCAAAGTATGATAAAAAATTTATTGTGAACCCATATTCTGTTCGAACAAAAGGTCCAAAACTAGCTACAATGGTGCTCGGTGATGATAAAAATCCAAATCAATATCAATCAAATCAACAAATAGATTTTGTATATAACCAAGAGGAGGTCGATAAAGTTAAACAAGAGCAAGCAAAACCAAATCGAAAATCTGCAATTCGTTTTGGTAATAAAATTTTACACAATGCAAATCATTGGGAGACAGCTGCCTCTGCAGATTATTTAGATCCAACAAACAGGACGGAAACTTTTAAAAAATATAAAGCAGCAGTAGACGTAAAAAAAAGCACTGTAAAACTAGGTGATGAAGAGACACACTATCAATCAAGTTACAATGCTAATATCGGCATGGAGAGAGATATGAAAGGTGCATTACAAGACTCTGTCAAACCAAATCAAATAAAAAGTACGGTAAAAATTGGTGATGGAGTTACAGCAAGTTATGAAACCGCAGCTAGAAGTGATTATAGAGATTTTTCAAAATTAAAGGAAGCACAATTATCTGCAGCAAGGCCGCGTGTAACATCATGTATCAATTTAGGAGATGATAACACAGTTTTGTGGCAAACTGTTGATCGTGACAGATTAGATCCGAGAACGGTACCTGGGGCATATATACCAACAGAGCGCACAGGTGCGGCAATACGTCCAAAACGTGGTGAGAAAGTTCCCAATAGAGTTATGAATGGTTCTGCTGATAGCAAAGGCAATTTTCAAACATTTTACCAATCCTATTACACCAGAAGTAATGATGATGCAAAAAACTCCAAACGTGAATCAAGCAGACCTAAAAAGGGTGGCCGTGTTGTGTTTGGCGATGATGGCAATCCTAACTATGTAACTACGTATATTGTCGGTAGTGGTAAACATTTAAATACAAATGAAACTCCAACAATAGAAGAACTGCAAGGTGCCAATTTCGATACATCTAAAAGCAGTATAAAAATTGCACAGCAACAAGAAACACCATATGAAACAACAAATTCTTTACCAGAATATGAGACGAAAACATACTTTGTAAAAAAAGCAAAAGCAGCAGTTGATGTAAAAAAAACAAGTGTTAATTTAGGAGACGAAGTACTGGGGTATGAAACAGCGAGTAAAACAGATTACTTACCATTTCGTTTTGATAAAACTTTCAAGAGATAATGGAGAGGGGATATGTCCATTTGGTATTTAATATTAATATACGAACGAGCATATATAAAAATTATATATATATTTTAATTCTTACTCATATAAAAGTTTAAATAAAATTTTTATATGATTAAAGTGTGTACATATATATATGTTATTCTTTACACTCATAAGTTAAATATATATATAATTAATTCTTACTCATTTATTTAATAAAATATATATAATATACCAATTTGGTATATATTTATTTTAGAAGAAACATTTTAAAAAAATGTCTCTAATCTCTCCATATTAACTTTAGCGTTTTACATTATCATGCGTGTGTGTGTGTGTATTCATACCAAGTATTTTATAAATAAATTTATGCGTCCGGTTAAGTTTATATTTATAACTTTTAAGTTTATTCGACGAAAATTTTTACGTACATTCATACACACACACACACATATATATATATATATTATATAATTTTATATATATATATATAATTTTATTTTTATGTGTGTGTATAATTTGATGAGTAAGAATTAATTATATCATGTACATAATATAAATATTTGATTTTGATTATCATATATATATAAAATAAAGTATCAGGTATACATAGAGATTTTACGTTTTATTTTTCTCTCGCATACACGCACCCACGCATATATATATGCATACATGTGTGAATGTTCATCCTACAGTATGGGAGCTATCTTTCCCAATCCAACAAGGATCCTGGTTATTGGTCATCAGTACTGTTTTTCAACACCAACAAGAAACAAATGTAGGCCATATTATTACTATAATATTTATAAAAAAGAAGATACAACATATATATTTGCTTTCTTCAATATTATTTTTTTTCCTCGGCTTCAGTTTCTTTTGCTTTCTCATCATTGCCGCCATCTTCTGCATTTTCTGCATCCTCTGCCTCTGTCTTTTTTTTTGCAAAATAGTCATCCATAGCTGAATCCAGGTGTTTTGCTGCCACGTCTGGTTTTCCTTTTGACCAATAATTGGTCATCATATCTTCCAAATCTTCTTCCGTGACTGGTTTTTCTTTCCTTTGTTGTTGTTTCTTACCACCCTTTGAGCGTTTGTTGTTGTTGTTGTTTCTCCTGTTGCTGTTTTTGTTGTTGTTTCTGCTTTTATTCCCCATTGGATTGTTCCGTCCTTTCCCACCATTGTTTTTGCGTGATCTACCACCACCTTTGTTTTTATTATTTTTAAAAGAACCGCCGTTTCTACGGCCGTTTCCACCTCTTCTACCAGACATACTTAAATTTGATAATTAAATTTGACAATTATGTATGTGTATATGTGTATGTATATATATATATATATCAACAGCAAAAGTAAGTAAGAGTATACAAAAACGATTGTAATAGTATAGATTAAATATCTACAATGTGCAGGATACAAAATTGCTTATGCCAGCGTTTCGATACATCTGGTTGTTATTATTTTATCCCCGCATGCGTATGAATAACAATTATAAA
>JACKZZ010013401.1_pt1 | contig 12043 bp, 16 predicted proteins | sample 8027871 | NCBI WGS metagenome assembly JACKZZ01 (sample SAMN15724774, study PRJNA655200) | protist metagenome | isolation source: fluorescence activated cell sorting (FACS) single amplified genomes of... | place: USA: West Boothbay Harbor, Gulf of Maine | collected 2000-07-19
AGTGCTGGCCGGCCGCTGGCGAGTTAACTGTCTATGACCTCGCGTTCCTGAGGATGGTTTCTATCCTGTAAGCATGCCCCACCAAGTGTTCACGGGTGTGGCCTTTATCCTTTCCTTGGGTGAGCGTGAGTGCCACGGCGGCTCCGTATTCGTACGCCTGTATGCTTATATTTGGTTGCGTGGGTGCTAGGTCCTTGCGTGTTGTGTGCCTATCTAGAACAGTCCTTGTTTCGTACGCCGGTTCTTCCTCATTGCACGCAAAACCGGAGCAATGTCTCAATACAATACACACGAGTTCTTGTCATGATCTGCGTCGTCCCTCGCACTGTCGTCGTTGCGGCCCTTCCAGGGCCCAGCCGAAGTGGCTGCCGCAAAACTGGTTTACCGTCTCGCCGCTTGATAGGCCACCATCTCCCATCACCGCGGCCCGACTCAGTGACCGCTGCGCCTGTGCTTACAAGCCTCTGCTACAGCAGCTCTCGGAACAAGGAGTTCGGTTGCGGTAGTGTATCAGCATTACGTGGTCCACCGATGCGAGCAACTATGGTTCGGTTCTCCGTGAATGCAAATGCATCCAGCTCCTGCGGTTCGACGTACGCCCCCATCGGAGAACGGGCACGCGGACGAACGGCACTTTTGAAGACTTCTCCGCCCCGGTCGGTGCTGTTAAGTCGTGGAACATCAAGCGTTCCGAGAGCATCAGCACTACTTCAGCTACTTCCGCAGAAGCCGCCACGTCCAAACACTGGCACTGCAACTGACAGCAGCAAGAACACCCTTTTCAAAAATAATCACCAACTCCGCCATTTCTCCCGGTGCCAGCGCATCGACCGCCAGCGGGTAGAACGGAAGTCCCGCGCCGAGTACCTGCATCGAAAATGGACCAGTCCCGACGTGCACTACGGTATGCTGAACCGGCTCCGCTTGACCCGGTGGGGCTGGCAGTACCGGGCGGAGTCGTTTCACGCCGGACAACGAAGGTTTTTGGACCACGATTTCAAGAAACGGAGACGGAAAATCAAGTACCTGGACCGACACCAGGGACAACGGGTAATCCGACGGTGTTGTCCGATGTTGACGCTGAAATACTCGGATCCACCGATTGATCACAACGCCAATGTTAAGAAATGCAGAGAGACAATTGGGCGATTTTTCGCATAGGAGAAAGAACTTCTACAGAGCACTTTGCTTTACAGTTCTTGGCATCATCAGTTCTGATGAACGTCGAGGTTTTTCCGAATGATCAGAGTTCTAATTCGGTATAGGATACTGAGAAGAAAAGCCGGATGTTGCACGCTGCTACGGTGTTTCCATTCTACTGCGATGTGGGTCCTTGCCATTTGCTCAGATTCTTTTCAGTCCACGTAGAGTAAAGAGTTTTTGTTTGTTTTTTTCTGATTGTCCAAGTGATGTTGTGTCACGAGGTACTACTAGGACAGCCACACTTCTTTCTATACGGATCAAATTTTCTTCCCGAACTCTTCGGACTTTTTTCACATGAGAGACAGACACCCACCTCCTTCTGAGAGTTGAGGGAGAACGAAAAATGTCGCCTAGAAGAAGATCCAAAGTGATGTAAGTACTTATCAGAATTTATATCAGACGCACTTTATTAATCTTACAAAAGAAACCGAAACCATGTCGCAACTCGTGAAACTCGCCACGTGCAACTTGAACCAGTGGGCCCTGGATTTCGACGGAAATTTGCAGCGGATCAAGGATTCCATTCTCCAAGCGAAAAGTCAAAACTGCAAGTTCCGCCTCGGGCCGGAGTTGGAAATTCCCGGGTACGGGTGCGAAGACCATTTTCTGGAACTGGACACGATCAAGCACAGTTGGGACTGTCTCTGCGACTTGCTGCAGGATGATACGACGGACGGAATTCTCTGCGACATTGGCATGCCGGTGCTGCATCGGGACGTCATTTACAACTGCCGAGTGTACGTGCTGAATAGGAGGATTCTAGGTATAGATACAAAGATTCAGACTTAAAAAACAATTGATTCGTACATGTCATTGTTGCTCTGCAAGACCGAGTTGTTTTGTCATGCTGATTGCGCAGAGTATCGAAAAAAGAAAAACCACTCCTATACCAGGTATCCGTCCCAAGATGTACCTGGCGAACGATGGGAATTACCGCGAAACCAGGTGGTTTACTGAATGGTACAACGCGGAGAATACCACGGAGCTTGAGACCTACTATCTCTCCAACACCGTTCTGAAGAGACTTCCCAAGGACCACGTAAAGCAAATCCCGATCGGGATCTTCGTCCTCCGGTGTCACAACTGCGTGATCGGCGCGGAGACGTGTGAAGAGCTCTTCACCCCCGATTCTCCACATATTACGATGGGTTTGGACGGAGTACACATCATCACGAACGGGTCGGGGTCGCACCACCAATTGAGGAAGCTGAAGTATGGCGTTCTCAAACGTTACTTACGCTCTCAACTGTCACATGAATTTGTAATGCAAGAATGGCAAGAAAAGTAAAAAGGGGGTGGGGCTGCTGCTGCACCTATAGCATTACAAATTCCGCACAGATCTAGGTGCCATTCAGCCCTTCACAGATTTGTCATGCGAAGCAGCTTGATCGTGTGGATGATGGTGGTAGTTTTGCATGACAAACTCATGCAACGGTTAAGAATGTAACGTTTGAGAACCTCATATGAAGCAACGGGTGGATTTGATCCAGTCCGCCACGGCAAAGTCTGGCGGGATCTACTTGTATGAACTGCAAATATGTCTGGGACTGGAAGAATGCAAGTTTGTAATGCTTGTCTGGCATGACTCTTAAATCTGTCATGTACGTTACGCAAGAGCCCCATACCATTGTTCTGTCATGCAGAAACGCAGTCCGTGATGCAGAATAGAAGGTCAGAGACTTGTCATGCTGAGCCAGCACTTGTGCCCTCCTCCTGATACGCCCCTCAGCATCACAAGTTTCCGGCATCATATTTGCACTTCATAACTTGTACGCAAACCAGCTCGGTTGCGACGGCGGCCGGTTATTCTTTGACGGGTGCTGCATGATACGCATTGCAAAAGCATCGCACTAGTATGCCTTGCATTACAAATTTATTTATCTGAAGCGAAATTATGAAGATTGTCATGCTGATCACGACACTTGGGAGAGTGATTTGTCATGCAATAATGCAGTGAGTACGAGAGCGATGCGTCTGCACTGGATACATGATTTGGGAAAACGGGCATTTAATCGCGCAGGGGTCGCAGTTTGACATGTGCGAGGTGGAGGTGAAAACGGGTATCCTGTGTAAAAACGTCCCCGCCCCAGAGTTGTAATGCAAATCCGCAAGCCTAAAATGTCTCTCATGCGCAGCCCCATGACACCCATTTTCTAATTCTATCTGGGAGTTTGTGATGCTGGAATCATGATAAGGAAGTCAATTTGTCATGCTAATGCGCTAGCTAAAAAGGATTACACTACGAGCCCAAAGAACTTGTCGTGCTCGGCAGCCAAAACTTGGAGATTTGTGTTGCAGATTTGCCAACTTGACTAGGGGGTCGGGACGTTTTTGCTCAGGATAACGGGGGTGGTGGATTTAAACGCCGTCCGGTCGTTCCGGACCAGTTTTAAGTCCCGGTCCGTCCAGGCGAGCCACAACAAGACGAAATACCAGCGGATAGACGTGGACTTTTCCCTAGTGGATGAAAAATTGGCGCTAAACCTCGAGAAGTCACCGTACTTGAAGGAAGTCTTTCTGCACACACCGATGGAAGAAATTGCGTACGGGCCGTCAGTATGAACTGCAAAAGTAGCGTTGTCGTATAAATGCATGATTACAAATTCCCTCAGCATGAGAAATATAATTTGTAATGCGGATTTACCTTAGCAAAAGGATTTGTTGTAATTCATGACTGCAATACGAGTGCGACACTTTTGCACAGGATAGTCGGCCTGGCTTTGGGACTACTTGAGACGGTCGAATCAAAGAGGGTATTTTCTCCCTCTGTCCGGCGGCATGGACAGCAGCTCCACGGCGTTGTTGGTGGGAATTATCCAAGAAAAAAACGTTGTTAGTGTAAATTTGTGATGCGCAGCATGCAACTTGATTGCATCTGTCATGCTGTGCCTGCATTGTGGGGCCCATCCAAGGGCGTTTTCGCGTACTATCTGCGCATGACAGGTTTTTACTGTCATGCGAGAGATATTTGTGATGCTAATCCTCCAAGAAAGTTACACCTACAATCTTTTTTTCTTGGATAGGAATCATGTGCCAACGACTGTTCACCGGGATAGTGGAAACTACAGATGTTCTTGCGAATAAGTCTTCACAATTAGGAGGAACAAGAGCTGCACCAGACGGGACGACGGTGATGTTGAAACAAACCCCAACCGCGAATCTCCTGCTAAAAGAACTCCGGCGGATCATCAAGCAACCGGATTTCGTCCCAAAATCCGGCCAAGACATCTGCTCCCAATTGTTTTTCACCTGCTACATGGCCAGTCAATATTCCGGGAACGAGACGCGGCGAAGAGCAAGGGAGGTTTCCGCGTTGATCGGCGGAAACCACACGTCGATCTTTATCGACAAAGTCACGGACGCGGTGAAACAGGTTTTTTCCGAGATGAAGCTGGAAGCGGATAGCGCGAAGAGTATGAAGATGAAAACGCCGAGCATGGGCGCTTCCGCTGTCGAAAACCTCGCGCTACAGAATATTCAGGCCCGGAGCCGGATGGTGATGGGGTATTTTTTGGCGCAGCTTTTGCCCTGGCAGTACCAGGATGAAAAGGACAGCGCGAAAGGAGTTTGGCCGGGGCAGTTGCTGGTGCTAGGGTCGTATGAATGGTAAAAGTATCGTACTAGTATAGCGATTTTTGCATATACAATTACAAAGCAGCTCAGCATGACAAATGAAGTCTTTCATGCTGGTTTACCTTGGGAAGGAGATTTGTCATGCATATTTGCGATTAGTAGGTACGAGTGTGATACTTGTTTTGCAATGCATACCATAGCGAATGTGGATGAGGCGTTGCGCGGGTACTACACGAAGTACGACTGTTCAGCCGCAGATATCAACCCGATCGGGGGGATAAAAAAGGTGGATTTGAAACAATTCCTACTGTGGGGGCACGAGACAATCGGGAAGAAAAAGTATGTTTATTGTTGCTTGTTTTTGCATGACAGAATTCCGTTCTAGTGGTGTTTTGTGCAAGACAAATTTGCCATCTTCCTCCAAACACAAACACCCTCAAACTCAAATCATCAGCAACTCCACCGTCCTGTACGATACCGCCACGGCCGAACCCTCCGCCGAGCTCACCGGCGCCGAGGGCGATCAGAAGGACGAGGTGGATATGGGCATGAGCTATGCGGAACTTGGCGAACTAGGGTTCGCGCGGAAGTGCGAAAGAGCCGGCCCTTATTCCACCTTCGAGAAACTTTTGCAAATCTGGAACGAATATCAAATGCAAATATGCCTGGGTCTGGAAGGATCCGAACTTGTGATGCGTGTTTCGGATCCTACAAAGGTCTGTGATGCATAACGTGCAAAAGGTGCCCTGCCCCTGCCCACTTCTGGCCATGCTGAGAGGGCATTTCTCATGCAGAATACGCATCACCACGGGGCTGCAGAACCTGTGATGCTAGGCCCTGCATTCCAGGCGTAGGGGAGCTTGGAAAAACTGCATGACAAATCTCGGAGTCTCCCAGGCCCAGACATTTTTGCATTTGATAACGAACAGCAGAACACCGAGACGGGCGAGTCACAGAGGAAAAGGTTAACTGTTAGTAGGAGAAATCCGAAGGTTTCGAAATCCTCCGCGATCGGTGCGGGGTTGGAGAAGGAGCTGGCAAAAATCCCGGTTTCCGACTACGCAAAGGAGGTGGGGCAGAAGGTGAAGGACTTTTATTTCTACAACGCGATCAACCGGCACAAGATGACGACGTTGACTCCAGCTTACCACGCGGAGAACTACTCGCCGGAGGATAACAGGTTCGATTTGCGGCCGTTTTTGTACCCGGCGAGTTTTACCCGGCAATTTAAAGCGATTGATGACGCTTGTGAGAAACTACTGTGGGTGGAGCAGAAGGGTGGTGGTCGTGGTACAGCGACGGGCGGAGGGGGTACGGCCTTTTCGCCGGGGGAGAGGGTCGGTTGAGAAGGATTAGAAGGAGTTTATACATAAAGTCTCATTCTGATTCTTTTCACATTTTTCACTCCAGTTCTTTTAGAATCAGCACTACGACAGCACGTCGAGCGCGAGCTCTTCACAAGAACGCGTGATTCTCGTAGGAGGTAGGAAAGAGCCTGAACGTAAACCCAATCACTTTCGTCCTGCTGAATTCAGCGTGTAGGCTTTTATTTTATCTCATCGAAGCAAATTCGAAATCGAATAGATCTGCGTCAATCCTTGACCACTTTCTTGAATGTTCCACGTAAGAACTCAGTAGACTTTCAGAGTCACACAAATCAAAGGAAACAACAATCGGTCCGAAGAAGAAGCTTCCAGCTCGTGCTTGGGTGTCGGTCTTGCATGGGCTCGTTGGTTGATGAGAGCAAGAACGAGAAGAATTTTTCACGGGACGACTACACCACCGAAGAAAGTAGATTGTAGAACGTTGCGCGAATGCGAAAGAATAAATCCAAGGGTCTCTGCAGTCAGAAAGAGAAATCCAAAATCCTCGTCGACTTGAAGAATTGAAAATTTTTGATCCACCGTCGCAGGAGATCCCCAAAAATTTGATTGAAGCCCAATAGACTTAATAGACGCACCATTATTTTTTCACGCAATAGTAAAGGTAAAATCCCAAAAATCCACATTCCACTTCCAATTTACCCCCCACGACCCAACAAAAACAACAGCGGTTTTTTTAGTTTTCATCATCTTGAAAAACTATATTTGAATTGCATCCAAACATCTAGAATTTAACCCACGACTATTTTTAGTCCTGTTTAAAAAGAGTAAGCTCAGCATCGCTTTAATCTCTTTGTACAAACTAAACTACACTCAAAAAACCACACACAACATCCAAAATGCCGAAAGTCAAGGGGAAGGGAGGCAAGAAGAACAAGCGCGCTAAGGGCAACCAGGAGTTCGCCAAGCGAGAGCTGATTTTCAAGGAAGACGGGCAGGAGTATGGCCAGGTGTTGAAGATGTTGGGGAACGGAAGGTGTGACGTGCAGTGCTTCGACGGGACGAAAAGATTGTGCCACATTTGCGGAAAGATGAGGAAGAGGGTACAGTTTTTCATAATGCTCGCTTTCGCATACGCATGTTGACAGGCTTTCATGCAGAATTACTATGGTACGTAGTGTTTTTCAGCCTTCCTACTTTGAAGATTAATTTGTGATGGTAAAAAGAAAAACGGAATAACTTCACCTGAAAATTATAACTACAGGTATGGGTGATGGTCGGTGACATTGTCCTGGTTTCTCTCCGTGACTTCCAGGACGAGAAGGGGGATATCATCCTGAAGTACATGTCGGACGAGGCAAAGAACCTGAAGACCTATGGCGAGCTGCCAGAGAACACGAAGATCAACGAGACCGATTTGGCGAATGAGGACGATGACGGCGATGACATCGAGTTCAACGACACTGAGGAAGTGGTGGATTTGGCGGACATTTAAGTCGTCCTTCACCACCTCAGAACTCGACTACACGCTATCGACATGATCGTCAACATGATCTTGTTCACGGTTTCATTTCAAATGATTACTTCCTGTACCACTTCGTTCCAGAATGCACGGACGACGGCACCAACTACTACTGCTTCCCAGCAACATGATGGAGAACGACCATTGCAACAGCCACAACGATCAACTGCAACAACATCAATTTACAAGAATCATCGAGAAAACCTTGTTTTAAAACGCGTTACAACAACTAACTAGCACGAAGCGGGGAGATGAACTACGACGTTTTTAGGGGAGATATTAACGAGAAGGTTTTAGTGCAGCTGACGTCGGAGGGGAAAATAAAGAAGAATTTTCAACAATTTTCGCGGCAAGTAGAGCACGGAGATTGCAACGACAACACGAAATTACGCTTCTACGAAGTTTGTTCGGTTTTGCGCAGAATAGTGGAGGTTTGTGATCCAGCTGCATAATATCAATGCATACCGGACGACTCTGGTGATTATTTCGCGACTTTCCTGGGGTTAGTTCAACTATTTTCACGTCGGCTGGTGTGCTGCTGTATCAGTGGAATTATGGAGCTTGATATTATCTACGCATCACGACCAGCAACGAGCTGCAAAAATTCCTCATGGAATATGAAGAAATAATGTGTTGCAACAGCGGCGTCAACGTGAGACGAATATTAACCTTCTAGCTGAGACTTTAACCTCCTTAAGAATCATTTCTACCCCAGCTTGCAACTTCTACCTTTGATTTACGAAAATCTCGCTGCAAAACACTTGCTAAGAAATCAGCAACGCTGTTGCTTCCGGTCCTCCCGCTGCACCTTGCCATTGTTCGCAAGTCTCGTCGTCCTTGCACGAGTCATGGTATTTACGTACAAGTAAACTCAATTCTGAGAACGTTGCTTCTATCACTCTACTTTGAGGGAGGTACGAATACGGCTGCGTGCAGTTACGATGAGAGATGAGAAGGTCACGAAGGAGCGAGTCGTCTGTTGAGAGTGCCGTATCAAGAAGTGCACAAGCACAAAATGAAGAAAGTACATGAAAATCAAAATGGCTTCTCGTTGTCGTTTCAAAGAATTGCACGTTTATCAAGAAAAGATGCTCGCGTCGCAGTCGCACGTACGCTCCACGTTCTTGCCTTCACGACGACACCTGGCTCTTGACATCGCTTGACGAGACGGTAAAAGGATCTTCACCAGCAGCCTTTAGCCATGCGGTGGAGCCGTCTGAAACAGCTCGCCCAATTGGAAGTGAACATGAAGCGGCAAACCTTGATGCTGATCTCGAAAAAGCGGGCTAAGGCCAAGGAAGTAGTGGCGAATGTTGTCGGGGCGGCGAAGGTATGGATTGCAAAAATGTCTAGGTCTGGAAGATTGCAACTTGTCATGCTAAATCCGAATCATGCAGAAATCTGTGTTGCATGAGTGCCAAAAGCTGTCCACTTTCGACCAAGTTTGGAGGGAGTTTCTCATGCAGGATTGGCATGATAGAGACTTCCACTTCGCAGAATCTGTCATGCTAGGTCCTGCATTCCAGACCTCATGGGGCACGGAAAATATGCATGACAAGTCTGCATGCTTCCAGACCCAGACATTTTTGCCATGTAGAGAAGGCGAGGAGCAGCAAAGTCGCACAGAGCGAAAAGGTGAAACAGGAGATGGCCCGCGCGCAAAAACTCAAGATCATCCAAAGCAAAGCGACCGCGGTTCAGACGGCAGGGGGAGTAAGTGATATTGGCTCTTCCAGCATCACAAGTAGCAGTAGTACGACCGGGCAGCTCGGTGCGGCGGCGGCAGTGGCCGCGGCGATTAGGACACAAGACAATTACCACGATCATGGGCACGACCAGCTGCACTACAGGCCGGGCAGTACGGGATTTTCTCGAGACCGGAACGGCGCGCATACCAGCTACACTGGAATATTGGATCAACGGCATGCGCAGGAAGTAAGGGAGTTTTTTTGTCTTGCTGTCGTGTCCGAGTTTGATTCAAATGTGTGCATGTCGATTTTTAGCATCTTCCAGAATGAAACTAACCGCTCTAATGTATAATGAATTTGTCAAACTTAACATCAAATCAGCCGGCTCCACCGACGCCACCACCAGAGACGCGCTTTAGAAGTAAGCCAAAGATCTTGGACCTCGACGAGCCAGAGCTGTCGTCCTCCTCGAGGTCTAGTGCGCAGAAAAAACGATTTTTTGTTCCGGTGTCTGACGAAGCGTTGCCAGCACTACCAGCGTCTGCACCGTCAAGCGGAAGCAGACACAACACAAAGGCATCCACTTCCTCATCCTCCTCTACCGATCCAAAACCCTCCCAGACCAAGAAAGCGGCAGCCGCTTCGAAAGAAGGACAAGGAGAAAAACAAAGAGAACCGAAAAAGAAAGCCGCATCTAGTAGTACTCCCAATAAGCCCAAAGCGGAAAAACGAAAGGGCCACGCGTGGTACTACGACTGGAAACTGAAAAAATGGAAGTGGCAGCCGGGAACGGGTAAGTACGATGTCTTCCGCAAAAGACCGCCAAAGCCCGAAGAACCGCCTCTACTGCCGGGAGAAGAGGGTGCCGCTGCTGCGGCGCAACCTGGGTTCTCCTCCTGCGATGCAGCGCAGGGCAGCAACTGGAAAGGCGCAGCGGCAGCAGCAGCAGCAGCAGCATCTTCCAGTAAGCGGTGGGGCGAAAAGAACACGAGTGCGTATGCAGAGCAATTTAGCAAGAATTATTTCCAACAGACAGGCCCCGCAGCTTACTCCAAAAACAAACTCTACGGCCTGCGCCAGCGCGTGAATTACATCGGCTTTTCCGCCTTCCACGATGAAGTCCAGTGGTACCCGAAAAAGGACTCGTTGTTAGCGCACCATCCAGACTGGAAGGAGGTGAACGGGTTTCTCGTGGGCAGTTCCTATCTGATCCCGGCAAAGGGAAAGAGGGGGAAGAAAAGTGCAGCGAGCACGTTGGTTGCTGGTTCCTCTTCAGCAGGAGCAAGCGTGTCCGTTGCAAGCACGGCGGCAGTAGATTCTGCAACAGTATCATCCCCTTCCCCTTCAAGCGCATCATCATCATCATCCGCCGCCACCTCGGAACAACAAACAGCAGCGCTGTTGAGCGGCAAACAAGAAAAGCCCCCGCCGAAGTACAGCCAGATGAAAAAGTACGGCTTTGTCGACAGCCACGAGACGTTAGTGAACCTCGCTTCAAACCCGCATAGGCTGCACAACTTCCACGAGGTTTTAGACGAATCCCAGCCGAGGTGTCTGTATTTCGACATAGACTGCAAAGAAAACGTGGAGGAGATGAAGAAACTCCACCCGGAGTTGATGCGGGAACTGAGTCAAACCGTTTTCAAAACGCTCGGTTTACACACCACCGCTTTCGACGAAGCGAGGAGAGAAAATTTGGAAGAAATTTTACCCGTGATCTTGTCCAACCAAGATCCGAAGAAATACTCCGTCCACGTCATTTTCCCGATGGTACAGTTCGAATCCCAGCAGCACCAGAAGGAGTATCTATCCCACGAAAAAACTGTTTCACTGTGATGATTTTGCAAGATCTGCGTCACAAGTTTGTTAATACGCACCATGGCACTGAAAATTTGTCATGCGCGCCTCCCAAGGAAAAACACGCTTTTCTGCATCACAAGTTCACAGTGAAACAGTTTTTTCTTGCGATAGTATCTGGTGTTGATCCAATACGCGTTGTCGGAGAGGTTATTGAAGATCGTGGATTTCCAGGTCTACAGCTGCTTCCAACTGTACCGGACCGCGTATGCCGCGAAGTTGTGCAGTGAAACCGGGAAGTTGCGGCCAGAAACGAGGTTGATACCAAACAGTGTCGACCAAGCTCATGCTGCTGATGTGGGAGTTGCTGATGCTGGTACTTGTGCTGGAAGTAGAACCTCCGTGAGAGGAACATTCAACGATGACTCGTCTTCTAGTAGTACTTGGTGCTACAAAAACGACAAGTCGACGTGTTTCGCCTCCTATGTGAACCCATTGTACGCTTGGAAACTGCAAACCGCGGAGGAGTTGTTGCAGTTAGAGGTGTATGCATTGCAAATATGTCTGGGTCTGGAAGGTTGCAACTTGTGATGCGCATTTCAGATCACACGAAAATCTGTGTTGCATAAATAGCAAAAGTTTTCGTTTTGTATTTTTGGCCATGGTGAAAGCGGCTTTCTCATGCAGGGTAGGCATCGCGATCGCGAAGCTCTCGAAACACCTGTGATGCTGGTCCTGCATGCCAGACACTCTGGGAGATTCAAAACCTGCATCACAAACACCTGCATCTATCCAGACCCAGACATTTTTGCATTTGATAAGGTGAATGAACCAGTCCGGGAAAAGTTAATCGCCCGGATGTCCAGCGTGAATCGGAGGATAAGGAGGAGTGTGCCGAAAAGCGGGAGTAATGGTGACAATTCCACTTTGGAGCACGA
>JACKZZ010016935.1_pt1 | contig 12042 bp, 3 predicted proteins | sample 8027871 | NCBI WGS metagenome assembly JACKZZ01 (sample SAMN15724774, study PRJNA655200) | protist metagenome | isolation source: fluorescence activated cell sorting (FACS) single amplified genomes of... | place: USA: West Boothbay Harbor, Gulf of Maine | collected 2000-07-19
TTGCTCCAGAACTACTTGGTGCGCCACCTGCACCACCACCCATCATATCTGCGAGAGCGGACATATCAGGCATGCCTCCTCCCCCGCCTGCACCACCCATCATACTCATGGCTTGTTGCATCATATCAGGATTTTTCATCATTTCTTGAGCTTTTGCCATCATTGCTGGATTTTGCATCATCTTTTGTGCCATTTCCATCATACCAGGATTACCAAGCATGCCACCAAGTCCACCAGGCATGCCACCAGGCATGCCGCCGGTCGTGTTCGCTTGTGGTTTTTGGATTTTATTCAGTTTAGCTTTTGCTTTCAATAATGAATCTTGATTTGCTTTATTTCCAGGTTCTACAGCAACAGCTTTTTCGTAAGCATCTGCGCTTTCTGCATAATTACCATCCCAATAGTGAGCTAATCCAAGACGTGCCAATGCTTTCACATAATTTGGTTGAAGATGTACAGAGGCTTCACAATCGTTAATAGCTTCCTTATATTGTTTTAAGTGACAGTGTGCTGCAGCACGATTTGAATAATAGACATGTGAATTAGGTCCAACAGGGCTAAGATCTAATGCTTCTGTATAATGCTTAATTGCACCTTCAAAATCTTTATCGGCAACAGCGCTATTTCCTAATCCTTTGTGTACTTCAGCTTCAGCTTCGACATCATTAGCATCTTTTTGTGGTGCAGCTGAAACTTTACTCTTCTCTTGGAATTTAGCAACAAGTTTTGCTTGACGTTGTAAGTATTCCAAGCTACCTTCGTCAACACCTTTGTAGAAACCTTTGGCAGCTACAGCACTGCTGAAAGACTCGAACTTCGGATCGTTTGATGCTGCTTTCGCTGCTGCTGCAGCTGTACTGCAACCTAATGAAGCAACACCTGCATCAAATATTTTTGTTAAAGAATTTGGAAAGTAAGATTGTGCTGAGAACTCATCCGCATTGGTGGAATCCACACTAAGCTCTTGCTCTAGAGTGGCGATTGCACTTGCAAGACCAGGCTGTGCCTCCAACTGAGACTTTAGGTGTTCAATGATTGCATAATTGACGGACATGATCACTCTACACTGGATAGAGGTAATTGATGGCCCCCAATGGCGAGATTTCCAGATCTTTTGAAGTGGTGCGTCCGTGCGGCGTTAAAAAAGAGTAGTGTTTTGTAGTAAAGTCAGGACACAAATACCGAGTTAACTACTCAATGTAGTTTAAAGTGATGTTTTCCAATCAAATTTTTTTTAAATTCCACTATCGGAAGATACTGTAGAGACATATGACTGAATATAAACCTGAACTTGAGGGCTCAGACTCTGAGGGCTCTGGATCTGAGGGCTATTATGAGGGGGAACCTCATCCTGTTGAGAATATGGTAGCTGGTTTAGCCACAGTTGCCTCAAGTGCACGTGAGCTTTGGAATAATTTACAGTCTAGTGTTAGCTTCACTCGTAAACGTGCAGCAAGCTCATCATCAAGTTCTAGTAAATTGGAGTGTTCATTTGTTCAACCAACACTAATGAGCTTAGGAAAGTTCGATGTAGATCAAACAAATGATTTGTTACATGTTTTACAAGGTCAACCATTTGCATTATGGAATCTATCAGATCGTAACTTTAGTAGTGATGTACGAAATGCTTTAGGCTGTCAAGTTCTTGATGTACCCTGGCTTGTATCGGGTCAATTTAGTCAATTACCATCACTAGATTGTATATTCAATCTCTGTTACAGTATCAAATCATGGCTCGATTTACATAGTGATCATGTTGCTGTTATACATTGTCAAAATGGTAGATCACGCTCTGGTATCCTAATAGCATGTTTTCTAAAATATATATCAGCATTTGAGACTACATCACACGCTTTTGATTTCTTCTGTAGTAGCCGTGCACAAGTAGAAATCAAAGCCTCTTTAGCACCATCATATCGCATATTATTTGAGAACATGGATAAAATGGTGGATCAAAAAATTACTACTAGATTTCGTAATAAACCCGTGCACTTAAAGACATTAGCTATAAGTGGTCTACCTGTAGATGAAATACCATGCTTAGAAATATGGGATATAACAGGACAAGTATATATATCACATCAAAATTTTAAAGTAAAAAAAACGAATGAAAACAGTTGGTCGTCAGAATATGGCGATGGTATCTTCCGTGTGGACACTGACCTTTTAGGTGATTTCTCTGTAATGGTACGTTTTGGTGGTGCACATGCAATAAAAAGAGATAAAACTACTATTATATTCAAATATCATAATCATACTGGAATATTAATACCAGATGCTTTAGAATTAAGGAAACAGAATGTAGATGTAAATCCCGAGTACGATGACTCACTTGATGTAGAATTATTTTCTGTTCATCTCACGTTGGAACCATCATCACAAGATAAAATTGATTTTATTTCTCAAGAATCATCAATAACTCCATTAAGTAATGACTCTCGTTTAACCACAAATGAAGGGTTATTCGAAGCAGGTTTGGATGAAATATCCAAATTACATGGACAGATGCCTGATTCTGATATGCATGCGGAACTGCTTCGCCTGGGACATACGGACTCATTTGCCACAGTTGCATTACAACTTTCATCAAATAAGCTAGATCAGGCTATAGAACTTGTTGAACTTATGAAAATACGCACGAATGAACAACAACAACACTACAGCACTCCAACAAATTTAAATTTCTATGATGAAAGTAAAGATGAAAGCCCAGGGATCAATAAAACATGGAAAATTGTTGGAAATGAATTAACACCGGTTTCTGGATCTAGTGACTTGTTATGCAGAACTACTACTCCGATTCAAAACATAGGTATAGCATCTATTGGAAATGATTTTGTAAGTGGAGGTGCAGATTCGGCGCTTATGTCTTTACCCAACACTGAAGGGACAGATTCCCCAATTATTGATGCAGCTGATAGTAATGGCGGCGTTGTAGAGAATATTTCAGTATATTGCCATAAATGTAATAAAGATATTACTTCCATTCGAGATCAACTTGTACCTTGTGCTAATTGCCGGAAATATTATCATACTGCTTGTGTCGATAAACGTAAAATTCCATTTGGTGTAAAAACTGCACGTGATCGACAAAATAGGGAAAAATATATTCACAAGTACTTTTCAGAATGGTTATGTAGTTGTTGTTCACGTGCAGGTAAGACATTACTAGATGGGTTATCTCATGTTACGTCGCCATCCTCCGATATGCTCGTTCCGACTCCAGTAAAAACACCTATAAATAACTCTGATTTGAGACTTAATGAAAAAATATGTCAAACACCAGCAGAAAAGTTTGCAAAAATGCTAGCTTTAGGCTTACCAGTAGCTGCTGTGCATGCTAAGATGCAGCAAGCTGGTGTTGATCCTGAGGAAGTGAAACGTAGTTCTTCACAGTTCAATAAAAATACTACACTGCCATCATCCACTAGATCACAAACAAATGAAGAAATCGAAGTGGCAACACAAATAGTGTCTACTTTGATTCCTGATGTTATTTTATCATCTGAAGAAATTGCTTCTGCAATAAAATATGCAAAATATGAAAAATTACGTAAATTTGTATCAGATGATGGTATTCGAAAAAAAATGTCTGCTGATGGCGTCCCTACTCCAGATATTGATTCTTTTATTTCTGCATCAGATTTGAAGCTTCTTCCAAAGTCATCACCAGCACAAGCAAATACACCACTGATATCATCTTCACTGAGCAAAGATCATGCTGCTACTCCTACGGCAGTACGTGTAAGTGAGAATCCAATGGCATCTTTATTGGCAAGTATTTCTGCTAGAAAACCAAAAGATCAAGAAGAAAATAAAATCTCAAATAAAGTTATTGAAACAGTGGGAAATGTTGTTAAAGAGCCAATGGGTACATCATCAGCAGACGGTGAGACAGTGGCATTGAAGGATCATCCAGTGTATAGTAAATATTTCAAAATGCTAAAAATGGGAATTCCACTGCCAGCTGTGAAGATTAAAATGACACAAGAAGGGGAGGACTCTGCTATAATTGATAGAAATCCTATGGATTTGTACTCGTTAGATAGCAGTGTGAAAAAAACAGCGCTTATTTCGAGCATACCCTCACAAGACACTGAGGAAAAGCCTCCGGTGTTACCTGCAGACACGGACTCTACTAATGAAGACTTGGTACCATTGAAAGACCACCCAATATATAGCAAGTATTTCACAATGCTTAAAGTAGGTCTTCCTCCTCCTGTCGTAAAGCATAAGATGATGCAAGAAGGTGCTGACCCAAGTGTACTTGATAAGAACTCATCAGATATGTACTCACTGACTGCCGTGTTCACGCCGTCAGTGAACACGCCATCTACGACGACAACTTCGTCTACAAAAATGAAAGAAAGAAATGTCCCAGGTGCGGATTGGGTAGCTTTAAAGGATCATACTGTATATGGAAAATATTATAAGATGTTAAAGATGGGTTTACCGATAGGTGCTGCTAAGAACAGGATGGTAAAGGAAGGCGTTGATCCTACAATATTGGATCGTCAAGCAGATGAATTGGTACCACCGGGGGAAGATATAGGAGAATCTTTAGGAAAGGATTCTATTAATAATGATACGTCAACTCCTGTAGTGATAAAGAAGCGAGGTCCGAGACGAAAACGTTTATATTGGAAATCTTTGGATGCTAGTAAAGTGACCGAAGGGTCACTCTGGGCTGATGACGAAGAGCAAAATGGCATTGATATTGATGAAGAAGAATTCGCAAAACTATTTGTTGATGCTAATTCACCACGTAAAATAACAGGAGAATTAATATCTCAAAGTGGTGCAAAAAAGATGACGAATACTCCTACAAAAAAACAAGTTGTATATCTTATTGATATGAAACGTGGACAAAATGCATGTATTGCACTTAGCCGTGTTAAAGTAAGTTTCACTGATATAAGACGAAAATTAAGTGCTATGGAAGACAAAGATTTTTCAGCTGATTTCCTTGGTTTTATCAAAGAATATCTACCTACATATGAAGAAACTGCCAAATTGAAGGGTTATAAAGGGGACAAATCAGTGTTGGGTCAGGCAGAAGTATTTATGTTAGAAATGCTAGATTTTCCATCAGCACCATCTATATTAGATTGTTTATTGTTTAAAAAGCAATATGCAGAGCGTGCAGATGTTATTGAACGTGATTTACTTCAACTTGAAAATGCTTGCAATGATGTGAAAAGTAATAGAAGATTGAAAAAAGTTATGAAAACTATATTAAAAGTTGGTAATCAAATGAACGCTGACAATGACACTAATGAGAAGTCGCATGGATTTAGTTTGGACTCTTTACTAAAGTTACAATCAGCAAAAGCTTTTGATAAAAAGACAAGTATTTTGCAGTATGTTATTATGATCATTCATCGAAATGATGAAGATTGCCTTCAATTTCCAGAAGATCTTGCTCATGTTGGAGTTTTAGCTAAAGTTGGATTAGAAAGTCTGCGTGCTGAAAAGGAGGCGCTTGACAATGAATTAGGTCTATCGAAAGCAGTAGTGGCACGTGAAGTGCAACGGGGTGGATCCATTGATCTCAGTACTGTAGGATTTGTTTCTGAAGCTGTTCAAACTTCTAAACATTTAGATTCAACATTAAATCAAGTGAATGAAACTTTTCTAGGTTTATTGTCGTATTTTGGTGAAGAACCAGGCATGCCTTCGTCTGAATTCTTTGCCACGCTACATCGTTTTATCACAGAATTTATAAAAGATCGAAAAATACATTTTGACAATAAGAAAAAAGAAGAAAGAGCTGCTGCTAAAGCTGCAACTAGTTCGTCTGGAAGTATACCTGGAGTGCAAAGACGCTCTTCTGTAATGGCAATTCCCTCTCATTTACTTGCTACTGCAACTAAAACTGTTGATTCAGGGAATAAAGAAGATAGTCAAGGAAATAAGAAAACACCGACAAGGAGAGGAACCATCATGTAGTATACAAATTGCTAACATTGTATTTGTCTTGTAATCAAAAATAATGTGTTATTAATAAGTTTTATATTTGTTTATTCAGGGTTACACTTCCTTTCATAATTTCTTTACTTCTTTTCCTCAGTCTTTTCACCTTCAGTATACTCAGCTTCTTCTGCATTTGGTTCTTCTTTGGAATCACCTTCGGCACTAGCAGCAGCTCCATCTCCCTTGGAATATATTGCTTGACCAATCTTCATAGCAGCTTCAGAAAGAGCCTTGGACTTCTCTTTAAGATCTTCAGCGGATGCATCTTCACCTAGTGCAGAAGCTTCATCCATAGCCTTCTTGACGCTTTCCTTAGTTTCATCGTCAAGTTTTTCTCCATGTTCTTCAAGTTGTTTACCAACATTGTGAACTAAAGAGTCGATTTCATTGCGAGCTTCAATAGCAGATCTACGCTCAGCGTCAGCAGATGCATTAGCCTCAGCATCCTTGATCATATCTTGAATAGCCGTTTCACTGAGACCACCGCTAGATTCAATAACAACTCTTTGTTCTTTACCAGTTGCCTTATCTTTAGCGCTTACGTGCATGATACCATCAGCATCAATATCAAAGCTTACTTCAATTTGAGGAACACCACGTGGTGCGGGTGGGAAACCTTGTAATTCGAACTGACCTAATGATTTGTTATCTGCAGCCATCTCACGTTCACCCTGAAGAACAGTAATTTGTACTTGCGTCTGATTATCTGCAGCAGTTGAGAAAACTTGTGTCTTTTTTGTAGGAATTGTTGTATTTCTATTAATAAGACGTGTGAATACACCACCAAGTGTTTCTAGACCAAGTGATAATGGTGTAACATCGAGTAAAAGAATATCTTTAACATCCCCACGTAAAACACCACCTTGAATGGCGGCACCCATAGCTACAACTTCATCAGGGTTGACGCCCTTAGATGGATCACGACCAAAGAATTCTTTGACAGTTGTTTGTACATTGGGCATTCTTGTCATACCACCTACCAACAATACTTCATTGAGTTCATCCTTGGAGACGCCAGAATCCTTTAGACAGGCCTTGCATGGAGGAATAGTTCTCTTGACAAGATCATCAACGAGGGATTCAAATTTAGCCTTGGTAAGACGAAGATTCAAATGCTTAGGTCCAGAGGCATCAGCTGTGATGAAAGGAAGACTAATTTCAGTGGCAGCAAGACCATCAAGCTCACGCTTCGCTTTTTCTGCAGCTTCACGAAGACGCTGCATAGCAAGTGCATCACCAGAAATATCAATACCTGTATCCTTCTTAAATTCAGATAATAAGTAATGTAATAGTGATTCATCGAAGTCTTCACCACCAAGCATGGTATCACCATTAGTAGCTTTGACTTCAAAGACACCTCCATTAATTTCAAGAACTGATACATCAAAGGTACCACCACCAAGGTCGAAAACTGCAATAACTTTACCATCAGCCTTGTTAAGACCATATGCTAATGCTGCAGCAGTAGGTTCGTTGATAATACGCATAACTTCTAAACCAGCAATACGTCCAGCATCTTTAGTTGCTTGACGTTGTTTGTCATTGAAATAGGCAGGAACTGTAATAACAGCTTTGCTTACTGGGCGACCTAGGAAACCTTCAGCAGTTTCCTTCATCTTACCAAGAACCATAGAACCAATCTGTGATGGTGAATATTTTGTATCACCACTTTGAACCCAAATATCATCGCTAGAATCAGATTTTACCATCTTATAAGGAACCATCTTTTCGATAGTCTTAAGTCCAGGATCATTATGAGCTCTACCGATCAAACGCTTAACGGCATAGAAAGTGTTTTCGGGATTAGTAACAGCTTGACGTTTAGCAGCCATACCAACTAAACGCTCACCATCTTTACTGAATGCGACAATGGATGGAGTTGTACGAGCTCCTTCAGCATTCTCAATGACACGAGCATCTTTACCTTCCATAACAGAAACACAAGAGTTAGTGGTTCCAAGATCAATACCAATGATATCACCAGCATCTGCAGCCTGAGCACCTGCAGTGCGGCCAAAGGAGCGAGCAAGTGCCAAGCGCTGAGGGAACGAGAGTCGTTCGAGAAGGGTGAGGGAAAATAAGGTTAGAGAAATGTTTTTGGTAGGTTCAGGAGAAATTTCATAATTCAAGTTGTATGCTTACCTTTGGTGCAAATCTTAAAGTGTTAGACAACATATCTAGAGACAGAGTGTCAAATGGATCTTCTGACGAAGGCGAAGGCAGTACGTCGGGAGTTTTTTTTGAGTCCTGAGTCCTGATGGACTACGGGGTGATGTTTTTATGACTCTTTCGACGCTCTGTTTCACACTATTGACGATTATTTAAAAGAGTATTGAATGCATGACAATATCAAATACAATATATTTCATACAACAAATTTACATTGAAAAACTATAAATATTTTCTCCTGAACGTTTCCTCAAGCTGGGTCATTTCGTTCACACAATCAACACTTTTAAGCAAAGAAAATGATGATGATAAATGTGTTACTTCATCAAGTATACGTTGTTTGCCTGTTTTTGTATGTGGTATTACATCCTCAAAATGAGATGGTACTTTTCGTAATAATAATGAAAATATTCTTGAAAATATATCCTGCACTTGCTCCAGTGGCAGCATTGAGTCCAAAAGGAGAACTCTATGCAGTGCAGTGATATTTTTACTTAAATCTTCAAAATAATCAATTTGTCCTGGTGAACTTACATCCCAATTGACACCATTTAATTTAGGTGCACTCATATCGATGGAATCACCCAATATAATGACAAATTTAGTTAAAATTTTAGAATGATGATCAAGTAAATCTTGCGATACACGATCTAATTCCGTTAACTGCATGCTACGATTAGGTGGTAATTGCGTTAAAAATGCTGCTCTTATATGTGGTAGCATCGCTAATATAAGACCTATAGATTGTGCTGTTACAGTTAAATGTTTTGCACTTATACTACGTAATTGTGCCTGGCTTTTCTGTGCACCACTCCCCAGTACCAATGCTAATGTTTGTTTATTAAAAAAAATAATAATATCTTTTGTCATAATAATAACTTCACCAGTAATAGATGGGAATCCAATTGCTATTTCTAAATATGACATTATAATTTCCATGAGTAACAAAGAAGACCAAACCACTTTAAATGGAACTCCGTCTACAATCACTGGAGTCATGTCATGACCACTACGTTTAGCTTTATTTGATTTATTAGTAATAGAGCCACTATTTGTGGTTGAGGGTATCATATCATCTGTACTATCTGTTGTAGATATTGTCACTCCTGTCGCTGTTAAAGTCGTGTTACTATTACTACGATTCATAAGGAAAGCTTTCCCAGATGCCAATCGATCAATTTGTTCTTGTTTTTCTGGCGGCACATCACACTGAATCCATTTCTCAGAGTCCATAGTACTTGCAAGTTTTAATTTACCATGTTCATGTATATGAGTTAAAAATGCTACAGTTTGTTGCTGCAGTGCTTGACGTATGATGTATGCACTGCTTTCACTCATCTTCTCTACACGTGCTGCAAATCGGGCTGCAGTTTCCCATAACAGCTTCATATTATCCAATGATAAACGAGATGCATCAGCCTTTCGCATAAGTAATAATTGAGATAAAGCTCTTTGTGCAATATCACATGCAGATATTAAGCATGTTTTACTTAATTCATGCAATCCTTCTTCATTACTAACCTTTGTTGCTGCCAGATTATGCGAAGTATTAGTGGAGTCCTCAGACGACTCAGCTTTATTCTCGTTATCTAGAGACTTGAGCATATATACATGAACAACATGAGCACGTTCTAATGCTTGAAGCAACTGTTCAAAACATATTATAACACATGATAAGAATTGATCCATTGGCATGGCTCGTATTCTTTTGGCAAATGGTTGTTCAGAGTTTGCCGGAGTGTCCTCGACTCCAGTACTGTTTCCAGTTATAGAATCATTACCAACCATATATTCAGTTACACACGTACGTACAATTAATTTCAAACCTTCTACAAGACGACTTTTATACATATTAAATGCTGGTGTTAATCTTCCAATAACATGTAATGCTTGCATTAGTTGGCCTAATGTTAATTCACTGTTATTTGTGTGTACTTCAACATCACCACCACCAGCGAGGCGTTCAAGTTCACTAAGATCATCTGTGCTTTTTGATTCAATTTTATCATGATTATCTGACTCGTGTTCGAATTCAATGGCTTGACTAACGAAACGATTACTAATCACTTCACATAAAAAGCTATCATACGCGTCAAGTTGTTCACCAATTCCTTTCATACATAAAACACTAGTTAATTCGGTATTAAAAAGATGCTTACAATCACCTAATAAATCTAATGCATTAATAAAATCACCGCCTTCTAATAATACTTGTACATTATTCTTTCCTTCTAATACACGCTGCATAGATGATAATACATGCAATAATGCCGATTGATTATTCCTTCTTCTATTCATTAAAGGAATGTGAACGGCACTTGAAGCTACTTTTTCATCAACAGTTCGTAAATGATTATGCAATGTATCTAATTTTGATATTGCACTTGCAACTTGATCTTGTTGTCCTTTTATATCATCTAATGCAGAAAATATATCTCCGCTTCTGCTCCATATTTGCTGCAGCAACGCATACTCCACTAAATCCAAATAGTCGTTCAATTTCTTGATTTGACCGTTACTTGACACAGATGATGATGATGACGATGGTTCGTTATCTACTTGGTTATTATTAGTAGTATTATCATCATGAATACTACCATCTAGTATTCGTGCTTGATAAATTAAAAAATCTTTTTCAAAGAACATATGTGGAACATCACGAAAACACCTAGCAGCATGATTATCAGAATCTGAATTCTGTTGATTACGATTATCTTGTGTAATGTTGTTTTCTTTATGTATTGCTTCATAATTAGCATAATAAGGATTTAAATATGACATTCCTTCATCTGCAGTTCCAACCAAATTGCCATTACTACTTCGGCCACCACTGTGACCTGACAGAGAGAGTAAAGAATCACTAGTTACCAAACCATGGGTTGAGCTTACTGCAGTACTATGCGTGCTGGTATCACTTGTGATGTCTTCCCAAATATCATCCATGAACTCATAAGTCGTGTCTCTTGGGTTCATAAGAACTGAGGTCAAATTGCATCCGAGAGCACTGAGCTCCATACGAACATCTTCATAATCGGATATTTGTATTGAATCATCCATCTCATACACACACTGACCAACACGCCACGAATCGACGCCACGATTCGTAATCTCAAGACACTTACAACGTCGTTGGCACGCCACGAATTTTAGAGCAAATCCAAAAAAAAATAGAGATTGTTATCACAAACATATGGATTATGAAAGTGGAATGGATAGGTAATATTTTAGTAAAATATGTGTGGCTTTTTTATTGTAATCTTTTTACTGTAATTAATTTTGTATTTTAGAGTTTCATGGAATTTAGGCTGGTGCTGATGTGTGATCCATTTATCACTGATTATTTGATATCACTGATTATTAGTATTAAATTCTGAATTCGTGAACCTTGTAATATTCAGCAATAGCAGGTACCTCGTAAAATGCTTCCATAAGAGCGCAAATTAAAGGATAAGGTGCAAGAATTTGATCAGAAATTCCCTCGCCATGATTCTTTAACCACCCTAAACGGGGTACAAGGCACAGATCTGCAATTGATACAGAACGTGTATTACCAAACCATTTATTTTCTGAACGATTTGATTCAAGCAACTTTTCTAAATTACCTAAATGATGGGGAATGGTGTCGTCATTGAGATCTTTACGAATTTGATCAAAAACTTTATCACCAGGATTACCGATACTTTCAAAACCATACCGACCTCTGTATCTTGATACAGCAATACCAGTAAATAGATCAATTTCAGCATCAAGAATAGAATCGATATAAGCAGCTCTGATGGCGTCACCAGGATAGATCTGATTAGGCTTAGCCAAGGATCTACCTACGAAACGTAAGATTGCTGCACTTTGTACCAGCATACTTGTATTGTTAGTTTTTCGGTCAGTGACTTCTAAGCAAGG
>JACKZZ010009149.1_pt1 | contig 12040 bp, 3 predicted proteins | sample 8027871 | NCBI WGS metagenome assembly JACKZZ01 (sample SAMN15724774, study PRJNA655200) | protist metagenome | isolation source: fluorescence activated cell sorting (FACS) single amplified genomes of... | place: USA: West Boothbay Harbor, Gulf of Maine | collected 2000-07-19
AAACACAACATCATCTTCATTTAGAGCCAATAAAGAAGCAGTGAAAGGTAGCCAGCTTGCAGATTCTGATGAAGTAAGTCAACTTACTCTCCTTACTTCATTGCAACCGAATGGTGAAGTGAACAAGAAAAAGAAGGCAAAAAAAAATGTTGATGACGACGATAGCGGGGAGGGAAAGCAACTAGAAAGAGAAAGTGATGTTTTTTCGGATGAATCAAGTGAAGAAGAAGAAGAAGAAGAAGAAGATGATGATATCGATGATGAATTATCTGAAGCTAGTACTGTAGACACACAACTAGAAGAATTGGAGAAGGAAATATATAAAGAAGAGATTCGTGCAAAACGAGCATCAGCGGAAAAAGTTAAGCTCGACCGACTGCAAGCAGAAAGGGATGGAGATGCCCATCTTATTTTTGATCTTAAGGGCAAGACGAAGGGTGATACAACTGCTGATGAATCTGAAGAGTATACTATGGAAGAAAAATCTTTTCGAAAGCGGTCGGTTGCACTCAAGTGGCGTCAAGATCTACCTTGGACGGACGTTGAGAAATTTTATGTTGGCGGGGAGGACATTATGGCACCGGCTATTAACCCATTTACATATAGAATTGACATGGGAGACAAAGCATCGAATGCATATGATATGAATGAGGAAACAGAAGGAATTTTTGATTCACCGCATCATCAACAAAGTATCGAAATGAAATAAATACTTCAAAGTAATTCTGTTACATGCTTGTGATAACGTGGTAGATTTTTAGATAGGTAATTAAATACTTCAATTTTACCTACGAAATAAAACAAACAAACACGATATGTATTACTTGCCGGCTTGTGTGGTATGATAAAAAAATTATTTTTTATAACTCGTCGCTATTTGGGATAATTGTATTTTTTTTTGGGATGCTTGTTCCTGTATCTGATGCTTTAATTTTACTACTTTTGACTTTATTTCCCCTCTTTGTTTTCTTTATCAGCTTGGCAGTATTAGTATTACGAGTATAATCACAAGGTCTGCTGCCATCAGAAGCCATTTCATCTGGTAAGACCCCATTGTCAAGCAAGACACGAACGAAATCTGTATGTCTCTCTTCCGCCCCCCAACAAGCGCGATGTAGAGGTGTAAAACCATCTTTATGAACATCACTTGGATTCAATCCATGTTTTAACAAGATCTTTGCAATATCAGCTCTACCTTGAAAGCCGGCACCATGAAAAGGTGTGTATCCATCTTGCTCTCCTACTGTCATATCAGCTCCATTTTCAAGACACCATCGTACGACATCAATTGCACCTACCAAAGTAGCACTCATCAAACAGCCTTGCCCTCCTACACCTGCCGAACCTGGTATATTTAAAATTGATGGATTCGCTCTAAACATTTGCTCTACAGTAGCAACATCGTTCTTCCTACACATGTTCACAAAACCATCAATATCATCTGTTGCTGCAGAATGCACAAAGCACACTACGAGGAGAAGAAGAAGAAGAAGCAACATCTTCCTATCTTCCTATCTTCCTATCTTACCTGAATTTTTGTTGATCAAAAACATTAACTTTATGTCCAGGATTTCAGTCTTTACCGGGTTATTGATCGATGATGGACTTCCTGCCATATTTGAGGTTCATTCGTACCTCCCGAGTATATTTTTGTCTGAACATTCCAATATATGGCAATGTTCATATCAAATTCTCTTTTTCTTGTAACACTTTTGATTGTATTATGTTTTTGTAGCTGTGTTTTTGCAGATACAATTCATATGGATTTGAAAAGTGGAAAGACTCGATGCGTGGGCCAAAATCTTGATGAAGAGGATGAAGCAGTCTTTACTTTGAGTATAGCAGATAGACAGCGAGATGGAAATCCTTTGCCTGGTAATGATCTTATTCGTGCTGAAGTCCGTGATCCGAATGATGCTGTTGTCCAAAGTAAAGTGTTAAATATCAATGGAGAACTTATCGATTTTTATGTGAAAATCACTACTCGTGGTGTTTATAATATGTGTTTCATTAGTAAAAAAGGTACCAAACCGTCATCTGGTGATGATAGTATCCGAGTAAGTTTTACTGTAGCTTATAAAGATAGAATGGCAGGAAGTGGACGCTTGAAATTCCGAACGGATGGCCCTGGTAATCCAAGTAAGAAAGTAGCAAAAGAAGAATTACCAGCACTTGAGGAAATGCTTAAAAACGCTGAAGATACACTTGGCCAGATTAGCAAGGAGATTGACTTTTCTCGAAGGCAAGAAGTACTCCTTCTAGCGTCAGGGGCGAAACTGGGTTCACAAATACAATGGTTTGGTTATTTATCAATAGCAATTCTAGTTATCACTTCACTGTGGCAAATTATATATCTTAGACACTTCTTTACATCTAAAAAATTATTGTAGACAAGTAAGTTAATTAACCAAAAATGTAACATCATAATTCTTACGTATGTATTGTATAAAATTTATAAAATTTCCAATTTTGCATCAGCATATCCATGTTTTGCTTTTGTTCTATCAAAAAGTCTTAGAACTTCATTTATAAATATTTCATGCAATTCATCCACTTGAGCTTCCAAGTTTCCTTGTGCGGACGCAGTAGGGGTATAATCTATAGGTTTCCCTATTTCTACGGCAATTGGAACAGGTAATGGTAAAACAGAGCCATACCTTCCCCATGCAATCGGAATACCCAATGAAAAGTATTTTTGAAGGAAATTTTGCAAATTCACTACAAATGGAATTGTACATACATGATATGCATCATTTTCACCAAAAGCATATGTTGGAACAAGTCGAATCACTCCATTTCCATTTCCTTTTCCTTTTCCAGATTGTCGAAGTGCAAGTTTTACAAATCCTTTTCTTTTCTTGATATAAATCTTATGATGCCCAGGACATGTTAAAAGTTGTTCTTTTTCACCACCTACAAAGATTAGTAGGGATTTACCAGAGTCAAGATTCTTTATAGCAGTTGGTTTTGAGGCATCAACACACCCAAGCCATAACAATAATTCCCTAAGACCAGGGAAAAAAAATAACACAGAAGCCACCAAATGTACCAATTTATCTCCTCCATCTGGAAAAACAGTTGAGAACATACCAGCACCGTTAGTCATTGTCAAGAAATGATGAATACTATACGCACCATGTGGGAAAGAACCAAATATATATTGTCCATTGGAATCTAATTTCTCTTCTATGCCTATACTTCCTTGCATAAAATATGCAAATGATGTCCATATCGACCAATTCTGAACATATACCCAAACACGTCCTCCTGCATTATAAGGACTAGAGTCAAAGATCATACCAAATATGAAATAGCAACATATAAAGGCATGAATGAAGTTTGGACTCAAACCTGTTTCAAGACAAATAATCATCCAAGATATCAATTCAAATAAGATTTCCATTTTCCCTTTCACTTCGTCCAAAGTGTAAATGTGTCAAGAAGGAAAAGATAGCACAAGCACTCACAGGCCAAAGACGACGGTGAGGACCCGATGACGGTACTACCGAAGCTTTATGCTTTATGGAAGCAAAATGATGGTGTTGCTTGTTCCGTATTTTTGCATTTTAGGCCAAAAGTGGAGCTCTTCAAAGGGAGTTTACTTTTGGGACAAAACGGACAAACAGCGATGTCGGCTGATTCAAGTAACCGTGACGTTATAGTTGCTCAATATCAGACGAGTCGTATACGGAGTTTTTGGGCTAGTTATCGTCGTATTTTCCAGATCTCTCTCAAGAGTGTGATTACACTCGACCCAGGTGATTTTCGCGAGACCAATCGTTTTCCATATCTCGAGATTGCAAATATTCATGCAGATCCAACAAATGCAGACAAGTTTGGTTTTGATTGGAATGGTACTTCATTTGTTTTTGAATCAAGTTACCGTACGAATCTTCTATGCAAACTATTTGAATGTAGAGCAAATTCTTTATCAATATTAGGATCATCATCTCCATCTTCATCGTCATCATCATCGTTAGCATCTCGAATTGAATTAGATAGTCCTATCTTTAGTGCTGATCGCTTTCATAAGAACAATAGTGAGTCACCAGTTCTATTACAAGTGACGCCTTATGGTCTAGTAGAAAGAGATTCTGTATCTAAAAGAATTGTACAACTTTATCACTATATAAATATTAGTTCACTTGGAACAGATGATCACCAACGTGCATTCTTTTTCGTTTTTTCAGGTAGACCCAAGATTTTCCGAAGTAATGAAGTTGATTCCATTGTAGAAACTTGCAGAAAATCATTAGATATGATTGGACTTTCTTCAATTGCATTAAAAAGAGGACAAAAATTAGGTGATATTATATTGAAAAGAGAAGAACTTTATAGTTCTCTTGGTATGGGTCTTTCTATCTTTGATGTTAATAAAAGTACCACAAGATATCAACGTTTAGTCCCTCGTCAAATGCATATTACTGAAGATAATATTATTGAAAAAGATGCTGCTGGGTTTCGATTTATTTCTGCACGGAAAACATGTGATGTATATGCAATTGTTAGAGGATGGAACAATCCTAGAGAATTCACTATTGAATATACTGATGGTTCTTCTGTAACTTATACAAGTCCTGTACGCGATACTGTTCTTGCTATGTTACGTGATGTATGTCATGCGATTGGTAATGTACGTGTGACTATTACAGGAGAATTATCAGATTGTCTTCGTCTTATGCCACGAAATGTAGAAGAAAAGATTGAATCACGAGGCATCGCAGATTCTATTTTTGGTACAGATTCTATTGAAACTTGGTTTCTTCGAAAGTTAGAACGAGTTTGTTTAATACAATTAGGAAGACAATCTGCTCCAACACCTTCATATAACGCACTAGATTCTATATTAGCAGCTTGCAAGGATTTTAATGCAAATATTCCTTGTCCTGGTCTAAGTGTAAATGCTGATGCGAATAAAGTAAAACCATGTCTTGTGGGATTACTTACTGCATTACAAGTGATTTATCTCAAAATTGCAAAAGCGAAAGCTCTTGCTCCATCATCAGTATCATCAGTATCTACTTCTTCTTTTTCTTCTTCGTCATCATCTTCATCTTCATCTTCACTACAAGATGATGTTGGGGTAGTAAAAGATGCTGCTTCTATTGCATTAATTCTTCAAACCTTACATCGACTTTTACCGAGCCCAGAAGGCTTTAAAGGATTTGTGGAAGTTATAGAAGTTGATACACGTATTTTACTACTACGATCCCTACGTTTTGAAGACGATTTTGTCAATTATTGGGCATTAGAATTATTGAATTCACTTTGTAGATGTCCTATTGTTCCATGCATATCTCAACAAGAATTTGTGAATAAACATGCATTATTGACAGATGCCATGCTCACTAGTCTTATTGATCTTATGAGTCGACGCATTGAATCTAGTTATCATGAAAACGCGCCAAAGCCACCAACGAAAGGAGAAGCAGCAGCAGCAGTGGCAGGAGGAGATGGAGGAGAGGTAAGTAAAGTGGAAAGTGAAGGAGGAGAAGAAAAGAGGGCTGGTATTACAGCAGCATCATCATCATCATCATCGTCATCAGCAGCAGCAGCAGCAGCGATGCAACAAGGACAACCACCATCTGTATTATTACACCAACAATCTCGAATGGGAGCAAATTTTGGTGATGGATCAAGTGATGGAGGCGGAGGAGAAGATGGACTTTCTTCACCTTCATTTTCACCAAATAGTCTTGTTATTGTTGGAGCATCTGCTTTATTAGAGTCAGTGTTATCATCTAGGCGCGACACATCATCACCTGAGCTAATGAATAAAGTGTTAGATTTGTTGTCTGATCGTTATGAAATTTTAGTCCATATGCTCCGATCAAAATCATTTCTTATTATGGAAAATGCTGCAATTCTTATGCATACTCTTCTTAAAAATCGTGTATCTGTTGGTAGACGTTTAAAAGAAGCCGCGTTAAGTGAAGCACTTGTAATAAGACATTTTCGCGATGGTGTGTTTTCACCTTCATCTTCTCAACGATTTATTTCTCGTTTTTTATTTGCATCATGGGCATATGGTGGTGATAATAATCCTGCAAAATTGCTTTTACGCCGTATGGTACCATCAGGGCTTATTGAATATTTGAAATATCATCCTATTGCCTCTGAACATAAAGAAAGTTTAGATTTAGAAGAAGAGAAATATTATGCCAAATTTGGTGCTACAGAAGGGAGCTCTAGTCAAAGTAGTCGTAGTGCTTTTATTCAAAATCGTATGAAAAGCCGTATTTCAACCATCCTCGAACATCCTGTGCTTGCTCGCTTACAACGCAGAAGTTCATCGGAGAATTCAGATTCTACGAGTGGTTCAGGTGGTAACAAATCTGCTACACAACAACACCAATTATCTTCTAGTAGTTTTGGTGGTGGTGGTGATAGCGATAATCTTTCCTTAGATCTTACCCCTGTTTATGAAAATTTCCGCGTAATGTTTCATGTCATGGTGAAAGATCACCGTTTACCTGATCTAATATGGAATGAACAAACTAGATCAGAACTTCGTAATGCATTAGATACTGAAATTACAGGTTTTGAGAGAGAGCAACGTTTACGAGGATCAGGACGTGTGGCATGGAATTATCAACAATTCCATGTAAGATATGAATCTCTTCGAGAGGAATTACGTGTTGGTAGTATCTATATTCGATATTTTCTCGAATCTGATGATAGCTTTATATTTTCACTTCAAAACCCCTCACCTGATGTTCTTTTCGAGAAACTTCTTCGTCGTGTTTTGGTGAGTGTAGAAAAAAATCCAGTCTTGGCTGTTATGTGTACAAAATGCCTATGTAGATTATATAAATTATGTTCAAAGACAATTGGACGCTTTGATGACATGATGATTACAGTGCGTATGTTACAACAAGCTCATGATATGGAATTACAGCATAGTCTATTGGATTTATTAGAACAATTGACAATGGATGAACTTAATCTTGAACAATTGCTTGATAAAGATTTTGTTAAATTAGGTGTCCGATTTTCATCTCTTGCTCATTTGAATCCGGATCAAATTGGCAACATGCTCGCTCGTGCAACTGGAAATGTTTTATCACTTAAATATGATGCTGATATGGCAAGGGTCTCTACTGAAGATACTAGTGGTAATGGTGGTGAAATAAAGGATATATATGACCGTAAGCGTTCTCTTTGGGTACCAGATGATGTTTCTTGTCCTCGTGTATGGTTTGTTGCAATTATTAATGATTGTAGAGGTGTATTTCCTCCACCCCCTCATGCTCAACAAGGACCATTTTTGGTGTCAGAGTTAACTGATAAAATAGACAAATTAGAAATTGATGCATTAAAATGCTTTGTTGCACCATCAATTGTTGAAGATTATGATGAAGAATCATCACATGATGATGCTACTCCAGTAGTTGTTGATACAGGAAGATGGCGTCCATTGTCTGAATATTTCCAACTTCGATTACAAATGTTATCTCCTGGCAAAGCATTGTATTCACCTGCTGAAATTGCAGCAAAAGGTCTTGGTATGCTTAAGAGACTTGCTGCATTACATCATTCTGTAAATTCCAAAAAAGTTCCATTTTATCCGATACCAGAATCAAAAAGAATCATGTCAGATCCTGACAACCTAGCTGTTTATGCTCAACTTTTGTTATCAAATGATTCACGAGTAGTTAGTATTGCTGCTGACCTTTTACGAAGTCTTGTAGAATTCAATCTTCAAGCAAATTCAAAACTTTATCTTACTGGAGCATTTTTCTTTGGCTGCAGATACACTGGGAATGATATGGAGCCTCTCGCCCGTCTTTTCTACGTAACTCATTTAATGCAAGGATTTCATGATAGTTCAGTTGGTGCTACTTCATCACGAGGACAAGGATCAGGGGATGGGTCTGACCATCATCAACAACAGCAACATATCAATAATATTAGTAAAAAGTCTGTCCTTGGGAATATGTTACCTGCTGCTCTCATTACCATCCTTGAAAATTATGGACCCGAAAGGTTTGCAACTGTATTTACTGGTGAATTTGATTCTCCTGAAGTAATTTGGTCTGCTGCACATCGTCATCATGTTGTTACTATGATAAATCAGCATATTGGAGATTTTGTGAGTCGTTTACGTCAGTTTACACTTTCAAGATATGAATTCTGTCCTATTCCTAAAATCCATTTCCCTACATTAGAACGTGAAATTTATTGTCATGAATATTATCTCAAAAATTTATGCGATGAAGTTCGATTTCCAGATTGGCCTATTGCTCAACCATTAATATTATTAAGAGAAGTGATAGAACATTGGAGACAAGAAAATGCAAAATGTATTGTAGATTCATCAGTTACTGAAGCCAAAGAAGTTTTAGGTTTACCTACTTCTGGATTAATTGAAGAAAGAGATTTAAGACAAGCATACCGTAAACTTGCACGAAAATATCATCCGGACAAAAATCCAAATGGTCGAGAAATATTCGAAAAAATTCATAATTGTTATGAATTACTTGCAAAACTTGAACATTCGACAGGTGAGACCGATCTTAATAATCTGTGTTTAATTATCAAAACACAAATTATCATTTATCAACGGTTCCCTGATTGTGTAAAAGAGCAAAAATATCCATCATATTCAATGTTATTGAATGTCATCAAACCTCTTGATGGAACGGATGATGGAAGAGCTTTATGTCATTCTGGTTTACGACTAGTAAATTATACTTGTGAGGTGTCACCATTAAATGCAAATGAACTTGTGCGATCAGGTGGTGTAGAGAGATTACACGAATGTATGTGTGCTGCATTGGCAAAATACAGATGCATTATGAAAATTGAAGCTGCAAATCATTTATTTGTCCCTCCTAATTTTGATCCTTTGAAAAATGGTGTCGGTTTAGATGGAGAATCTCAATCGCAATCATCATCATCAATCAAGAAAGATAGGCATCAACAACAACATTTAAATAGTCTACTTCAAGAAGTAGTTGATTTGTTAACATATATTGCTAAATCATTTGCATGCGTGAGTGCTTTTCCAAAAGGACGTGAGAATATTTTCCGTTTATGTCCCTCATTTGCAGACAATCTTGTAGAGTTACTAAGTTATGCAAAAGATTTCCCATTGGCAGTTGAATCTGCTATTATAATAGTTTCCCGCTGTGCAGTAGATGAAGCACTCCAGAAAGAGATGTTAGATGCTGGTGTTGTTTGGCGCCTTGTACCTATGCTCCTTGCATTTGATGTTACACTTGGTTCTCATGTTCAAGACGAATCTGGTAGATCAGTATACAATCAGCATGCTTCTAATTTACATGGCATGTTGGCAGCAAATGCCTTAGGTATGTTAGGAGGCTATATGAGTGATGAATTCGCTTCTCCATATAATGAAAGAGTACGTACTGCACTCAATTATGTCTTAACACAGCCTATTTCTAAATTATTACGCAATCCGGATCCTATGGAATTACTTCAAGCATTGAATGAAAACGTTGAACGGGCTAATAAGATATGGAATATTGGTATGAGAAGGGAATTATTAGAGTTTGTTAAATTTGGTGATAGCGAATATCTAAAATTAAGAGCTTGTGGAGTAAGCGATCCAAAAGAAGTTGAAGGTATCGACAATCTTGATTTAGCGAAAAAGTTTGAATTTTCTATGCTTAGAGGAGAGTTATGTATTGGTGGCATTTATGTTCGTATATTTGTCAAACAAGCTTCTTTACATGATGTTGAAAATCCATCACAATTTTGTATTGATTTATTAGATTCTATTTGGAATTTTACAAAATCATTTGCTGATAAAGATTTCCTAATTGGTATTGATGGTGGTTGTGATGTTGATGTTGAAAAACAAATTGAAACTACTCCTACTACTAGTAAAGGACACCAAGAGCTTATTATAGAAGCTTTCCGATTACTTGTGGAAGGAGAGGATTGTGTTGTTGACGATATCGCAAATTCGAAAACAGGAGTCCCTTCTATTGTAACTATCTTGTCAGGTGGATGTAGAAGTAGTAGTAGTAGTAGTAAAAGTAGTACGGGAGACATGAAAAAAGAGACACTAGCCACTCAGCCACCTCAGGCGCAGGTAATCACATGTAGCGGTGAATTTTTCAGTATGTCTCTTGTGCTTCTAAAGTTAAGCAAAGAAGAAAAGTTTGTCCAAGCATTATGTGAATACCGCCCAAAAGTTATGTGGCGTATATTAAAAGTCTTATGTACTGATCAGCATCATGGTATGCTTGCTGCCGGTCGTGATGGGGAAGCTGGTGGTAGTGGATATCATTCCCACGCACATAGCAGACTATCAATTATGGAGCAAAACGTACGTAATACTGGAATAGGAGGATCAGGATCAAATAATGCAGATACAGGCATCGGAAAGCTTTGGATGGCTGCCGAAGGAATAGTCTCGATGCATTGTGGGCTTGAAGCCGTCCTTGAAGCTGATGGTATTGTACATATACTCGCAGCAATCCTTTGCGTTCCAGGGTATACTAATGTGTTCCATAATCGTCTCTGCGCTTTATCTCTTTTGACAGCCATGCTTAATCACCCTATTAAAGGCTCGCATGCTTGTAATATTCTCAATCGCTTTCTACCAGAACCTTTAGTTCTTTTAGTAAAATCAAGTTCCCCAAAAGCAGCTTTAGAAACTCTTGATAAAGTTATCGAAACCCCTGAAATCATTTGGACTGCTGAAATGAAAGGGGAGCTTCGTTCGGCTATAATTTCACTAACTGGTGGTGTTAGTAGTAGTGGCAGGGAAAAAATTGATTTCAGTAAAGCGATTGGTTTAGGAGGATCTTACCGTGTTATATATAGACAACTTGAGAGTGAGATTTTCATAGGTGGAGTATATATTCGATTATTCTTGAAACAACCTACATTCCGTCTTGCTCATCCAGTATTGCTTCTTGAAAAACTTATTGAATTCTGGGATGTCTGCTTCGAGAAACTATTACCACCTTCTACTAATAATAGTAATAAATCTAGTAATAATAGAATGGAATTAGGAAGTAGTAGTGACCGACTTAGTGCTCATTCCTTAGGATTGGGACTTGGTGGATCTAGTGCAGGTTCTGAAGGGGGCAGTAGTAGCTCTATTCATACTGAAAGCAGTCTTGCTTTAGTTCTAGGAAAGGAAGATTTCTTATCACTGATCACCTCGTGTATTATTTGTGTGGTGAAAAGTGAAGTTACTCTTGTAAGCCATCTAATGTCATGGGGATTTTTGCAAAATATTTGTTTTCGTTTGAAACAAGCTGTTGATGTAGGTTTTGTTGGCTCTCCTGTAACATGTATTTCCCGATTATTGCATCAAATGATTATAAGTGGTGGTGGCGAGACAGTAGATGAGCTAGCACAATCACAAGTCAATATAATGGTACAACTTGTTCGCGTATTAGATGCGAATGCAGCATCTGAGGCTGCAGGGTGGGCTCAACAACAACAAAAGTACCAGGAGCAAATGATAAGACATAATGAAATGGAAAAGCGACGCATGGCTTCTGGACCTGGACCTGGATCTGGGGGGTTAGGTAATACTAAAAATCCTATACCGGGTCGTTTACCAACTACGCCTACACCTACACCTACACCAGCACTACCCCCTCCACCACAACGCTCAGGACTTACTAAGCCACTACCGAAGGAAGCTACCATCATTGTGGAAGTTATGAAGTTACTTTACAGAAAAACTGCATCTCGACGTTCATTAGGTACTTTAGTCCATTTTGGTGTTACTGCTGGTCTACCTGCAGTTCTCCTTAATATCCTATCAGCTAGTCCATCTATGCTACAAGATGTACAATCACCTGATGCTCTCAAGGTTTACTCTGTTGAAACTCTTAAAGCAATGTTGCAAAGTAGTGATGCTACGAACATGCGCGTTCTTCGTATGATGCTAGAAAGTGACCCCGCTTGGGATGAATTTAAAGATCAGCAACATGACCTTTTTATTACAGATGGCGATAGGACGGATATGTATTTAATCAAAGATGCCTCTTTTGACACATTTACTAAACTTTTGACCGATGTGACTCCTCCCTCGTCTATTTCCACATCT
>JACKZZ010002920.1_pt1 | contig 12037 bp, 11 predicted proteins | sample 8027871 | NCBI WGS metagenome assembly JACKZZ01 (sample SAMN15724774, study PRJNA655200) | protist metagenome | isolation source: fluorescence activated cell sorting (FACS) single amplified genomes of... | place: USA: West Boothbay Harbor, Gulf of Maine | collected 2000-07-19
AACTCTGATTCTAATAACAATTGTGAACACTTTTCTGTCAAAAAGCATGGGGAGTTTTTTTATTCCAAAATAAATAAAGAACACAGGGTACGTCCCCATTTCTTTCATTGTACTCGTGGTGGGGCATGCACCCCTACCCCTTCGTCCCTAAGTCATGCTATTATAAATAGAGTTAAAGAAAAATAAGTTTACGTTTTGATAGAAGGGAATTATATGTACAACAAACTGGTTCATTTTCCAAACCAAATACCAAACCTGAAACAAGTAAATGTCCGAAACGATATAATCGCTGGACTAACGATTTTTATCATGCTCATCCCCCAAGGGATGGCCTATGCGATGTTGGCTGGGCTTCCACCTGTGATGGGACTCTATGCCTCAACAATTCCGCTGTTTCTTTATGCGTGGTTTTCGTCTTCAAAGCATTTGTCGATTGGCCCTGTGGCCACTACTTCCTTACTTGTTTTTACAGGAGTTTCAATGTACGCTGAACCCAATTCAGCGAATTATATCTCCCTTGTACTTGTTCTTACCCTCATGGTAGGCGCAACCCAACTCTTATTCGGAATCTTGAAGGTCGGTTTTATCGTAAAATTCATCCCTCATTCTGTTTTAAATGGATATACGTCAGCAGCAGCGATTGTCATCGCGATGAGTCAGTTCAAGCATTTGCTAGGTGTAGAAGGTTCGAATCATTTGCAAATTCACCTTCAATTCGCGGAGCTTTTCAAACATGTTCCGGAATTGAATCTATATACCGTTTTAATTGCAATCGGGAGCATTGCACTGCTTTTAGGCTTTAAAAGAATAAAAGGATTTCCCGGCGCTTTTATCGTTGTCATTGCAGCCATTGCCCTTGTTTCGTTCTTTCACTTAGAGGATAAAGGCGTTGACATTGTCGGCAACGTTCCAAATGGTTTCCCTGCCTTTGCCCTCCCCCACCTTACGCTAAATACCATACAAATGTTATGGCCGATGGCGTTAACAATTGCGATCATCAGTTTTATGGAGTCACTCGCGATTGCCAAAAGTGTGGCGCGGAAAGCAAAGTATAAAATCTATCCCAATCAAGAACTAAAGGCATTGGGGCTAGCGAATTTGATTGGCGCTTGTTTCCACTCTTATCCAATCAGCGGTAGTTTTTCCCGAACAGCTGTCAATAAGGAATCCGGCGGTCAAAGCCAATTAACTTCAGTCATCACAGGCATTTTGGTTTTAGTAACCATCCTTTTCTTTACGTCTTTCTTCTTTTATTTACCTTATGCTGTTTTAGCTGCAATCATCGTGGTATCCGTGTATCGGTTAGTCGATATATCAGAATTAAAGCATCTCTTTATTGTGAATCCCTTCGAAGGATGGACATGGATTACTACCTTTACGATTACTCTAGTTGTTGGGATTCAGTGGGGCATATTACTGGGGTCGGTTTTTACGCTATTGTTGATATTAATGAGAAGTACCCGTCTCAATATTGTCGAGTTAGGCTATGTAGAAACCAAGAAAGCTTTCCGAAATGTAAATCGTTATCCAGAAGGCAATACATTGGAAAACGTGTTATTGATTCGCATTGATTCATCTTTACACTTCGCTAACAGCTCTGTTTTAGATGAGAAGATTAAAGCATTTCTCCGTCCCAAACAAAGAGCAAAATGGGTTTTAATCGATATGTCCGGTGTAAATGACATCGACACCATCTCAGTTGAAACGCTCGGTGAAATCATTGAATATTACCAAGAGGAAGAAAAGATCACGTTTTTATTCGTGAATATGAAAGGAAACGTTCGCGATAAAGTCAATAAAGCGGAGTGGATAAAAAACTATCAAGAATCGATTAACTTAAATTTAGAAAAAATGTTAAAAGAAAAAGGATTCAACTACAAAGACACCCCAAAATACATCCCAAATGTGTTGGATTACCAAATCTAAGACAAGGGGACAGGTCCCTCGTCCCAGTGGAATTGAGTACAATGAATGGGTAGTTCACCGTGTTATATAGTTCTTATTAGAAGAAAAGCAGGTGTCTCTTTTACACCTGCTTTTTGCCGTTTATTCTTGTGTCTCTTCATCGTTTCTATATTCTAAAAGATCCCCAGGCTGACAGTCTAAAGCCTTACAAATCGCTTCTAGTGTGGATAATCGAACCGCTTTTGCCTTGCCATTTTTCAAGATAGATAGGTTCGCCATCGTGATTCCTACCTTCTCCGAAAATTCTGTGACGCTCATTTTTCGTTTTGCCAACATTACATCAATATTAATAATTGTAATCACCTCATACCGTTAGATTATTTTCAGATTTTAAATTGATTGCTTCTTGTAAAAGCCTTTGTAAAACAGCGGCAAAGACGGCAATCACCATTGGCGCACCGACCATAACCATTCCATTCCGACTATGATGAGCCTCGGCGCATCATCCCACTCCGCAATGATTGCAACAAATGGAAGGGCTACCACATACAAACCAATGATTATGCCTTGCTTTGTCATTTAGTAAGACATAAATAAAAATACTAATTGCTTTATTAGTAAAAGACCCAATTACGCTTCCAATGACAAGGTTTTGACTCTCAATTTTAAAATATTTGAATTTGTAACAATATTTTCAAAAATATCAATCTATTCATACTTTTCTACCATTTATAATTAATATGTACGGCACATCATTATCTAAGGTGATGGTTACTTTTATATCTACCTCATTTAAGCCTTCAACTACGAAAGAATCAGCCAATTTTTACGGTAAGACTTTAACAATTGGGAGGGGAATTTTATGAAATTACAGGAGTTGGAGCAATCATTAAAAACTAGCAAGGAAAGGATGAATGCACTCGTCTATCTTGGACCAGGAAAGAAAGAATGGATCGATGTCCCTAAACCTTCCGTCCTAAAGCCAACAGATGCTGTTATTAAAGTTTTAAAAACAACCATTTGCGGAACCGATTTGCATATCCTAAAAGGCGACGTTCCAACAGTGGAAGAAGGTAGGATTTTAGGGCATGAAGGTGTCGGTGTGATTGAGGAAATTGGAACTGGAGTTCAAAATTTCAAACCTGGAGACAAAGTGCTAATTTCCTGCATTACCTCTTGTGGGAAGTGTGACAATTGTAAGAGAGGCTTGTATGCCCATTGTGAAGACGGAGGTTGGATTCTTGGCCACACCATCGATGGAACGCAAGCCGAATATGTCAGAATCCCTTATGCTGACACAAGTTTACATCCAATCCCTAAAGGTATGGATGAAGACGCAATGGTGATGTTGAGTGATATCCTTCCTACGGGATTTGAAATCGGCGTACTGAACGGAAGCGTGAAACCTGGAGACACCATAGCAATTATCGGTGCCGGCCCAGTCGGCTTATCTGCACTTCTAACTTCCCAGTTTTATTCTCCTTCGGAAATCATTATGGTTGACCTTGACGATCATCGTTTAGAAATTTCACAAAAATTTGGGGCGACAAAATTAATCAATAGCTCTGATGGTAGAGCTGTCCAAAAAATCATGGAGTTAACAGACGGTAAAGGTGTAGATGTCGTCATTGAAGCCGTCGGAATTCCAGCTACTTTTGACATTTGCCAGGAAGTTGTCAAACCTGGGGGAAATATTGCCAATGTAGGAGTGCATGGAAAAAGTGTGGAACTTCATATCGAAAAATTATGGATTCAAAATATTACCTTAACCACAGGATTAGTCAGCACCAATTCAACCCCAATGCTTCTTAAATCTGTTGTAGCCAATAAAATAGAACCTCTACAATTAATCACCCACCGCTTCCAGATGAGCGATATTATGGAAGCCTATAGCGTATTTGGCAATGCTTCAAAAGAACAAGCGATAAAGGTAATTATATCTAATGATTACTAATTAAACTGTAAGAGATATGTGTAGTCTTGATGCTTTGATTACTTCTCCTAAATTTAACTGACTAATAAGACAAGGGGACAGGTCCCTCGTCCCAGTGGAACTGAGTACAATGAATGGGTAGTTCACCGTGTTATATAGTCTTATTAGAAGCAAAAGCAGGTGTCTCTTTTACACCTGCTTTTTGCCGTTTATTCTTGTGTCTGTTCATCGTTTCTATATTCTAAAAGATCCCCAGGCTGACAGTCTAAAGCCTTACAAATCGCTTCTAGTGTGGATAATCGAACCGCTTTTGCCTTGCCATTTTTCAAGATAGATAGGTTCGCCATCGTGATTCCTACCTTCTCCGAAAGTTCTGTGACGCTCATTTTTCGTTTTGCTAACATTACATCAATATTAATAATTATCGCCATTGTGATCACCTCAGACCGTTAAATCATTTTCAGATTTTATATTGATCGCTTCTTGTAAAAGCCTTTGGAGAACAGCGGCAAAGACAGCGATCACCATTGGCGCACCCACCATAACCATTCCGACTATGATGAGACCCGGCGCGTCATCCCACTCTGCGATGATATATACAAATGGGAGAGCCACGACATACAACCCACTAATAAAAATGGCGCATTTCTTAATACTATTTAATGCTGTTACGGAAATCTGCGAGAACGCTTGATTCTTGTCAATATAACTTAACAGTTTTAAAGCTTGATACAAGGCAAAGTAAAACGGGATTGCCGACACATACATAATGAGTAAAAGCGCACATACCACATACGCCAACGTTGCACCCTCTGCGACATGTTCCATTGCTTCTTTTGCTAACTGAGGCAACAAAAAGACGCATGCTGCAAGAACAGGAATCCCCATAATAATAACAGCTATCTTTAAAAACAGTGTTGATCCTTGTTTCATTCTAAGAACACCTCTTTAATTTATTTTCTTTTTGATTTTAGCATCTCATTTATCGTTTTACAATAAATTTTTATCTATTTTAGTTTATATTTTATCGTTTACCTGGAATTTTACCATAAAGAACAAAACTGATTTGCCAGTTTCTGATTCGTGATGCATGTCACAAAACAATCATTCCTTTTCGTATATGCTTATAGTAGAAACTAAAATGCGACCGAAATAATTATGGGTAATTAGCTTTACAGCTTGAATGGTGAAGGAACACTGAGGAGGGGCTGGACGATGGAGGCTTTAAACATTGAATTATGCGCGCCACTGCAACAGCTAAAGGACGAGCATGTGGCATTGAGAGCACAAATGAATCTTTTCTATGAAATCACTGAGGAAATCGAATTCGAATCAGAGGCTGAAGTGGTACAACTGTTTGCAAAACTGCACGAGAGTGTTTCTGCTTTTACTAACGAACTGAAGGCACATTCCAACCGTGAAGAAGAAGGATTGTTCCCACTAATGATTCGCCGTCTTGGAAACGACGACCGAACAATCGATGAGATGGAAGAAGAGCATGAGAAGGCGGAACAGCATCTAGAGGATTTTCTAGCTGAAGCAGCCCAAGCAGGTTCGAATTTAGACGAGAACGCTGCACAATTCATCACCGTTTACGCTGTCCAAGCCTATGCGACCTTGACCCAACATTTCGCTAAAGAAGAAAAAGTACTGTTTCCATTGGCAGAGAAAATCCTTTCAACAGACGAAAAAAAAGAACTTGAACAACTACTTGGACGATAAAGACTTTAAGCAACTTCTCTATGCAAGCGAGCGGATTAGCATTCGTTTGCTTTTTTATTGCGGTGATGGGATTGGTGATAAGAATACTAACAAGATGGTAATGGTTAGGGGGGCTAATAGGGAGAAAATGATTTAGAAAATGACTATAGGGTTAAATTAGTTTTTTAAAACTAATAAATCGTATTCAGTTAAGTCCCCAAAGAAAAACGCTGAGGGATTAATTCCTCAGCGTTTTTCTCCAGAAATTTTAGTTGTCTAATAAGTTAGATTTCCCCTACTAATCCTAGATGAACTGGTCCATTACTGCTTTACCTACACTTTAAAAAGGAATGAATGTAGAAATCCAGTCTTTTACAATCCAAGGCAGAGGATACATGCCAAGGAAAAATCTCACTTTGCTTCCCCTCTTTTTACAGATCTTCTTCATCCCCTATTTTCCCAACATAATCAATTAAAAAGTGTAAAATAATTAGCGGAATGATCGACCCTAAGCTGATATACAAGATGGCAAAAAATAGACCAATAAGGCTGGTTCTTACTACATTTCCTAAACCTTGATACGTATGAGCGAGACCAAATACTAAAGCGGAAAGAACTAAAATAACCCAGATGGACAAGGAAGGAAACAACGCGGTTAAGGCATAGATCAGGAAGCCACGGTAGATAATCTCCTCTGTGATCCCAGCAGTCCATGAAACGAAGGTCCAAACCTTTTTATCTTCTTTCGAGACTGGCATAATATCAGTGAAGTTGCTCTTCTCAAGTGCTTGCTGCTGTGCTTGAATAAGTGAGTTTCTTTGCTTTTCACTTAATCTGGACCCAACAAGATAATAGATAAGGATGAGAAAGTATACAATCCCTAAGCCGACGGTGATATAAGTGACCCATGGTCCTAATGATTGCGTATTCCACTGGATACCAATTAACCCTATATCCACAAAAGTGAGCGGTCCCATCAAGACCATGCCAAGGATGATGAGTGTCGGCACCCAAAGCCCTACCATGACTTTTTTATAATACCTTACTCTTTCCTCTGGATGAAGGCGGACCCTAGCTGTGAATTTCTGATAGTCAAAATAACCGTAAACTGGTTCATAGGTTAATAGAAACACAATAAGCAGCCAATACCAAATCTCCATCACTTTTCCCCCATTTTAATCGCTTGAGATTCTACTTCTTGTCTCTTTTTTATCATTATGGACTATTTCAAGATACACCCACCCCTTATTTAAATGAAAGGCTCTTCATCTTCCATAACAATTCCGTGTAATTTTTTCAGAATTTCATGATATTTTAAAATATCCTCTTTGGGCAACCTCATGAAATACTTTTCTAACACCATTTCATCAATGACATTCATTTCTTCATAAAACTTCTCCCCTTGGATGTCTAATAAAACAAAGACTTCTCTTCGGTTGTCTTTGTTCACCTCTCTTTTCACATATTGGCTATTCTCTAATTTGCGAATAAATTGACTGGCTGCACTTGGCGTCGCGTTAATTAGTTCCGCTATTTCATTCATGGTGAGTTTTTTCTTCTTCTCTAACGTACTAAGTACAATCGATTGTTTAGCCGAAATATCATTCTCATCCAAAATCTTTTTATATTCCTTAATGAATACCCCCTTAATTTCCTCAGAGTACTGATTTGCTTCGCTTAAAATCTTTTTAAGATCCATTTCATCCACACCTAACAATGTTATTTCCTAAACCTTATTATAAAAGTTTAATAGTTAATTTTTATTAATATTTAAGTTTACTTAAGTATATGTTAGATTTTCCAGATTATCTATGGAAATACATAAATTTACAATAAATAACCTTTCATTCATAAAAAAAAGCGCCATGGTCGTTAAAATGGAGGCTGATTTGAAGTACAAAATATGCAATAACATTGCTTATCGCTTTTCGAAATTTGACAAGTGAATTAGAAAAGAAAAATGATTGGAGACAAGCATTTTTCATCCCAAGATCAGCACCGGTTAGCAATTTCCAATTCGACAAGAATTGCTAGCAATTAAGCTACAAAAATAAGGGGAGAAATTTCTCTTATTAAAGAAATAACACGAAAAATAGAGTAAATAGCGGAAAAGATTCCCCCTATTTACTCCGAAACTTGAAAATTAACCATTTTACGTTACATTAGCGGTAAAACCTTCCCTTATATCCCCCGAACCGAGCCTTATTCTGGATGTTAACGGAAAAAACTTCCCTTATTTAATAAACAACACTAAACCCATATATAACAACAAAAAGAAGCAGTCTATTTCAGTTGCGAATAAGACTGCTAGTTGGTGTGCTAATTTAGTTATTGTATTCGAACCCGAACCCGTTAGAATCTTAGCCTACCGTGGGGGTGATTTGAACTACCGGATCAATCCTTTTTTTAAAATCAATAAAGAACTGCAACGATTCAGGGGTTAACACAGAATCTAGGTTAATCGCATTATCCTCGGGTCGAGTTTAAACTAGTGCCAAAAATTCAGTGTCAATAGATAGTTCTTGCCCACTTATATCATTCCGGTCGATACCAAAACCGCCCCTATCGCCTTCCTTCTTTACAATTCCACATCCATATCCTTTGGCGTCATCAGCCGTTGCACCATTAGGTTCAAACACCAAATCAGAACCTGACTGCTGAGGATGGTCTTGCAAAATACAAGCGGGGTGTACTACTTCTTTTGAAGTCACAGGCAAGCTCAATGATTTCATAGGGATGCTTTCAGAAAATTGTTGTTAAAATCCTAAAGCCGATTTTAACGCAAAATAAGCTATTTCCTACTTTATTGGTGGTTTGCACGCTCTTTTCTCATTACGAAAAGGCTACCTTGTTGTGAAACAAAGCCTAATCCAACCTATTTTGTATCCAAGAGCAACAAAGTTTGAGAAAAGAGCCTTTCATAAAAATCACCCTCTTTGTTAAGATTAACATGGTAAAAACTCTTATGATGCAGCAAGATTTTTATACAATAACTGGAGGACATCTACATGAATCAACAGAATCAAGCTTTCTTTTCTACCTTGAAACTCCCAAATGGAGTCGAGTTAAAAAACCGGATTGTAATGGCGCCGATGACAAACTTTTCATCGAACCCTGATGGTACGGTAACCGACGCCGAAGTGGACTATTATGTGCGCCGCTCTGGTGGTGTCTCCATGGTCATCACCGCTTGCACCAATGTTACTGCAAATGGCAAAGGGTTTCACGGTGAATTTGCCGGTGACACGGATGAGATGATTCCAAGTTTAAAACGCGTTGCAACAGCGATAAAAGAACAAGGCGCAAAAGCTATTCTCCAAATCTTTCACGGTGGTAGAATGTGTCCGCCCGAATTGGTTCCAAATGGAGAAATTGTTAGCGCAAGTGATATCCCTGCTGACAGAGGTGGTGTTTCGACAGAGGCACCCGATGTAAAACCTAGACCGTTAACAGAATCTGAAGTGGAAGAAATCATTCATGCTTTCGGGGAAACGACCCGTCGTGCGATTGAAGCAGGCTATGACGGTGTCGAAATTCACGGAGCAAATGGATATCTAATCCAACAATTCTTCTCCCCTCATTCGAATCGTCGGGAAGACCGGTTTGGAGGTAGTTTAGAGAAACGCATGACCTTCCCTCTCGCCGTCGTCGATGAAGTAAAAAAAGTCGCGAAAGAACATGCTCCGGCTAATTTTATCGTTGGCTACCGATTCTCACCCGAAGAACCGGAAACGCCTGGCATTTCAATGGGAGATACGTTAAAGCTAGTAGATACGTTAGCAGATAAAGGATTAGATTATTTGCATGTTTCATTAGGGGAGTTCTTCTCCACACCTAGAAGAGGTGTAGAAGATCTTACTAAAACCCGTATTGAATATCTGCTTGAAACGATTGATAACCGTGTTCCATTGATTGGTGTGGGTTCGATATACTCTGCTGAAGACGCCCGCAAAGCCTTTGAAACAGGTATTCCGTTACTAGCACTAGGAAGAGAGCTCATCATTGATCCTGATTGGGTTCAAAAAGTAGCAGAAGGAAAAGAAGCGGAAATTGTGACCGAAATTGATAAAAGTAAACAAAAAGAACTAGTAGTCCCTGACCCATTATGGAATGCAATTATCCATACACCTGGATGGTTTCCGGGAATTTCATAATTTTGTTCTAAATAGAAAGTAGAGGGAGCTTTCATGATGGGGCTTTCCTCGAGGACATTGGTGTGGTGATACTTGATGGGCTTGCTCATGGACACTTTCGAAGCTTTTCACCTAACTTTTGTCCTTGAGAGTACTCCTCATGGACACTTTCGTAGGTTTCCACCTAACTTTTGTCCTTGAGAGCATTCCTCATAATGGACAGAGTCCTATCTAGCAGACCAAATCTTATATGATTTGGTCTTTTTCTTTAAAATAGCTAACTCCTGAATCTTATAGGTATCTAGTTATTTAATCGGAAAATAGTTCAACTATTGGATAGTTTTATTAAGAGTGATTAAATTTTATCGTTTTAAATTGAAACATATTGAACATGAACACGTATGTTAAACAAGTACTACTTTACTAATCCATCATTTATAGTTAGGAGTGTTTTCTTGGTTGAAAAACTTTTTTATATTTTCCTTACCCTTCCCATACTCGCAGGATTAATTTGGGTTTATTTTCATCCAAACGAAGATAAAAAGTGGTATGAAAAATCGAAGTATTCTAATGATGTAGTTAAATTCACAACCGGTACTTTATTTTTTATATACACGATATCAATAAGTCTTATGTTTGAACATTACTTTATGCGAATGATCCTAGTATTGGGATTAATTATATTTATCATTTATAACTCAATTAAACTATTACGAAATTAATCAATGCCTATTACATATCCTAGAGCAACAAAGTTTTAGAAAAAAACCTAATAAAAAGAAACGCTCCGAGATTTTCGATTCTCAGAGCGTTATAACTATTAATCATATTGTATTAACTAAAAATCCCACGGTGTTCTTTCCCCTGTATAAAGACAATTGGATGCCGCTCAAAGGTTAAACTCTCAACGATCCACGGAACCCCCTAGCCCCATAGTAAGAATCCGCTCCATTATGGTACACAAAGACCGTGTCGTACCGACGGTCACAAAACAGAGCCCCACCGAGTTTTCTAATATGATCAGGTGTTTGCACCCAGCTCGATGATTTCAAATCGAAATTTCCGAGCTTCTGTAATTCGCGGTATTGTTCTTCCGTTAAAAGCTCAATCCCCATGGCAACCGCCATATCCATAACACTATTTTCCGGTTTATGTTTTTTCCTAGCCTCCAGTGCTTCACGGTCGTAACAAATGCTTCGGCGACCTTTAGGACTTTCTTTTGAACAATCATAAAATATGTATTCCCCTGTTGTCTCATCAAGTCCAACAACATCGGGTTCGCCGCCCGTTCTTTCCATTTCATTAAGTGACCATAGTTTCTCTGGGTTCCCTTCCAACTTTGCTTGCACTTTATCCCATTCAAGCCCCTCATGGCGGTCCATATGTTTTTCAAAACGAGCTTTCAATGTTGTGAGTAACTCTTCACGTGTTTCTTGTGACAATTCCATACTTGTCTTTGTCATACTTGTTTCCCCCTTATTGGTTTTACCTATCCTGTACTAGCCTGTCCTCTGTTCGAATAAGTGTATTTTCACAATCTATAGTTTAACATAAACCGCGATTCACTTCGTATCACCTTGTCATTGATAGTAGTTTAGACGGCGGACTTCACCCATAATCACAGGAATGACTACAAAAACTATAAATATCAGCACCACTGTCCCTCTTTCACCACCGCCCATATGAAAGCATACACTGTTTTACAGATTGCGAATTAGTGTATTCATAAGGGGGCTTTTGATAAATGGAATTAACAGCAGCACATTGGATGTATTTCATTGGAACGTGCATCATTATATTAACGATGCTGCTTCGTCAAAATGTAGTGGTACCATCCATTATTGTAACCTTTTTAGTAGGATGGATTTTCACTGACTCATTGACAGCTGGTTTACAAACGATTTTTAATGCAAGTTTAACTGCTGCTGGTGAGTTATTTAATATCTTTCTGATTATCGCCATCATGACGGCATTATTACACTCGTTGAAATCACTCGGTACCGATAAACAGATGATTACACCATTTCAAAAGGTGATGAAAAATGGACATATCTCCTTTTGGACTATCATTTTCGTAACGTACGCAATTTCTTTATTCTTCTGGCCAACACCTGCTGTACCATTAGTTGGAGCTTTGCTCATTCCAGTTGCCATTCGGGCTGGACTGCCACCGATTGGAGCCGCGATTGCGATCTCATTAGCTGGTCAAGGTATGGCACTATCTTCTGACTATGTCATTCAAATCGCCCCAACCTTGACTGCAACAGCTGCCGGTGTAGATGTTGGAATCGTTGCGGATCGGGCGTTTGTTTTATCCATTGTAACTGGGGTTGCTGCAATCGTTATCGCCTATCTAACGTTAAGA
>JACKZZ010013061.1_pt1 | contig 12034 bp, 3 predicted proteins | sample 8027871 | NCBI WGS metagenome assembly JACKZZ01 (sample SAMN15724774, study PRJNA655200) | protist metagenome | isolation source: fluorescence activated cell sorting (FACS) single amplified genomes of... | place: USA: West Boothbay Harbor, Gulf of Maine | collected 2000-07-19
AGATATTGCTAGTGCTCTTCGAGGGCGTGCCTGAGGGAGTTGATTATCATAATGTACGCAGTGATCTCCGTGATATCGACGGAATTTGCGATGTGCACCACCTGCACATTTGGGCCGTGAGTAGTGACACAAACTGTCTGGCGTGTCATTTGTCTCTAAATGATTCAGGGGACGGGGGTGATAAAGATTTATTGGCGAGACATAACGAGACACTGCGTCTCGCGCAAAGAGTTTGTGTCAAGCATAATATTCAGGACATGACAATCCAGATCGAGGACAGCGCTGCAGGCTGCTCTACGCATGACTGTAACGACGACTGCGCCGCGCCGGCGTCTCCCAACAGACATTGAGAGAGAGAGAGAGAGTTTTTCATGCCAAGAGAGTGTGTGTGAGAGAGTGGGATAATAATCTGAAGATTTATTCATATCGTACAGTATATTCAATAAAATTTCGATTCATTTTTAACTTTTGGTTGTCTACCTGCTTTTCTACCTTCTCGACGAAGTTTTGGCTTGCACCATTGCCTGGTCGATGCTGACATCCGGATACTCACCGCGCACCTCATAATTCCACTGTGCATCGTCTGTGACAATGGTTAAGTAGGCTACCTCTTTGATACCATAGGTCACAGGCGAGAATTTGATGACAAACTCCGAGCCGTCAGAGCCGAATGGCGCCAACACCCCACTTGCAGGAGATACGCTGAAATGAGGGGAAGACTTAGGATCAAAGTACGCAGTGAAGTTGCTATAGCCGAGGAATCTATTACTCAGGCGGAATTTCACCTTGTCACTCCCATTCACAGGTGCCACAAGGTTCACAATGTCGTCAGGCTCAGGATCAGAAGCATCTAAGCCCAATTGTGCACGCCAGCGTCCCTTATTCTTACACTCAATGACAAGCTCCAGTTGTGCAGCAAAGGCACGGAGGGGCTCGAAAATGAGTCTGTATCTCATACAGTAGTCCGCCTCATCATTCCCAGTGAGTTTACGTAGTTCTAGTGGTTGTACACGGAAGGCACGAGCAATCTGCTGCTGCGATTCCTTGCTGACGATGTCTACATTGAAGGCACTGGCTTGCAATGGGTCTTGATCGCCAGACTCCATATCCTGTGCACGCAGACCTTTGAGGAAGATATCCACATCCTTGATGAGAGTAGTCTTGCAGGGCGTTTGTAGGGGCTTGAGATACTGCGGAGTGCCTGCCTCTGCCATGCCCGTGAGAGGGTAGCACCACAGCAGACTGCGGCCACCGACGTTGGAGCGTACTTGAGCTTGTGCGTTATATTCACCCAGGCGAGTAGGGGAGAAGGAGATGCTGATCTGGAGTGGCGATCGCGCGGGCACGACCAAGTCTTCGGCCTTACGTAATAATAAGCCGAAGGCAGCGGGATTGTTGACATCCTCACCATCCTCGTCGATACCTTCCTCGTGGAGCATTACATCGATAGGCAAGGCATGTGGAAACGGGTTGCGGAAAGCAATCGTGTGGGACCCAAATTCATTCAGAGGTGCGATTACCATGACCGTAGGCATCACACCAGGCAGAAGACCCTTACCAGACATGCTGTACTTCACCTCTCCAAAGCCATCGGCACTCACTGTCATATCTGCATAACAAATCTCACTTAATGAAGATGCACGGAAAAACACGTCGAATGTCGTCTGAGCATAGGGCCCGAGGACTATCGTCTCATTCGCAGTGAAGAAATGATCGATGTCACTTATCTCTACCTTGAGCACGACTTCTTGGTCCAGAGGGTTCTCAATGGCCACTGCAGTGGCCTCGGCCACACCGAGCATACTCTCCATCATCTCCAACTCTACACTTTCTCCTGTATTTGCCACAAGGTGCAATTTGTACCAAAACTCGCCAACTTGGTCGTTGCAGAAGCTGATACGACCTACAAAGTCTCCAGGTACTAAAGGGCTATAAATCAATTCATAGCCTGCTGTGACACCTTGGAAGCTCTTGGGGGGGAGTGAGTACGTACCGTCTCCAATGAGACCATCACCTTCGTATTGTACTGTGAACACGAGCTCATTATTCGTTGGGTTTTCCAACGCGAGGTCGACACTGACTGCTTTGCGAACTTGGCTCTCCACTTCAATAGTGCTCTCAGCCTTGGGTGAAGTGACTTCTATGTCCATAGTGTACCAGATGATGTTACCACTCTTAGGGTCGGTGAAAGTGATGCTGCCGCTCATGACACCACCTACGGGGCACATGATGGTGAACTCATAGTCACCACGTCCTGCCATAGGCACATTCGCACTCATACCACCGCTGATATACTGCAGGTCGGTGCTCACTGTGTAAGCTACCATACGTGCATCTGCCTTGGCCTTCGTCTTACTATGACTGCCACCAAGAGACACAGGGATGTGGAAGGTTTGCTTGGCCCGAGCCTTACATTTAAAGTGCAAATGGTCAGCAGCCAGTGGCTCCTCGGCCACCCCTACTAAAACATAGTCAAACATGTCCGCCCCATCAGTGTTCTTGACGACAAGCGACCCGTTGAATTCGCCAAGGCTCGGACCAGTAAAGGACACAATATACGACACTTTCTCACCTTTTGGCACAGAGAGGGATTTGGGACCACTGAAGCCAGGTCCAGTACACATGGCACTGAGTGTCCAATCTTTATCACTTTCGTTGAAGATGGGAATCTCTTGAGTCAATTTATGATCAGCAGGACCACTGAAATTGATTTGCATCTTTGTAGGTGGCATAGTCACCATGGAAGATATTTCAAAGCAACGAATGTCATTGCGATTCTGTCTACTATAGACAGTCACATTGGTGTTGTAAGTGCCAGCTTTATCTGGGTTGAAATTCAGAATGACCGAGTTAGCTGGTAAATTGTTAGGATTGTCACCAGGAGATATGTCGTCGAGAACCGTGCGGCTGACCTTCTTCGCGGTGCCTGGCTTAGTAGCTTGTGCGCTGAGAGATTGGTACTCTGAAAGCAAGGCAAACTGCTTAGGTGCCTGGAAGAATGGGGAAGAAAGCTCCATGACGAAGTCACTTGTGCCCATGGCGTCATTGCTGACTTGGCTTGCCATGAAGGAAGAAATGAGGGTTCTCGCCCGGCCTTTGTTGCTGCTGTTGGCCATACGAGTGTCACTAAGTGTAGAAATAGCTTTGTCAACGCCGTAGTTCTTAGATGCAACTCGCAATAAGCGCTGTGCAGTACTACCGTCCTTAAAGGCTTTGAATGACAAAGTATCGCTGGACTTGGGCAGTCCGACCTCCAGCTCCACTTCATAAGCAAACTCTCCGAAATGAGGGTCTAATAGAATGATGTGGCAAGTATAAAGACCCATCATAAAGGGCAGCATGTTGATAGTCACATGCTTCACTCCATCTTGAGTCAGGGCAATGGATTCCTCGTTGGACCAAAATGGCATCTTAAACACCTGTTCTATTTCATAATCATCGTTGTTATCAACCTTAGCTGGGTACTCTACCGGAGCAGCACCAGACTTATTGACGGGCTTCTTGCCAGAGGCAGCTTCTTCCACAGTCATAGCAGAGTGGTGATACAACATCTTGATAGGAAGTGTAGTATCCTTGGGAAAAGGGCATGCAATAGCCATCTCCACAGACCCCATTTCAAACAGAGACAACTTGTGCTTGATGCTTTGAATAGGCTTGCGACCAGTGATATTACTTACGAGCTGGAACACGATGGTTCTGCCCGCTAAGCCGGCTTCACGCAAGCCCCAAAAGGTAATCTTCGCCGAAACAGTCTCAAAAAACCGCGCATTCAAAGTGACGACAAATTCTGCACTGCCTTGTGCAGGTACTGTGACCTCCTTCTCCGATAGCACGAAGTCAGAGTCGCCAGCTAATGTGACATTGTATGTCACGGCCTTTCGTGAAGGGTTCTTCAAAGTGATACTCTTTTTAATAGGCTGACCCAAAACGCCGCTGAATTCGATCTTTGCCTTTTGAATGAGGGCAGGTAAATTGAGGTACAGGTGTAGTGCCATAAGCATAAGCGATCGCCCAGAGGCGGCCACCTCAATGTCGTCAAAATCAAACATGAGGCGAACTTCCTCCAACATAGCCTGCAGCTTATCAAACACAGCCTCTCTATCACTACTGTCAAGTGTAGTATATCCAACAAGTTGTCCCCCAAATTGGGCAGTATCGGGCATGTGTGAATGTACCATCTGTAGGAATGGTACCACTGATTTCAGGTCACTATTGAAGTCAATAGAACGCTTACGAACACCATAGCTAGCATCATCACTACCTCCACTAGCACCTTCATCTTTTAGCTCCGCCGCGTGGTTGATGTGGTAGGAAATCCAAGCTAAGAGTATGCTCTCAGCTTGTGAATATACGTTGGATCTTCCGAACTCGGCGGGAACAGCTCCTTTCTTCTTCTTGCCCCCACCCTCTGGCTCACTGGCAGTGACTTGGATGCCAGGCATCTTGCAGTAGTCAGGATAGTTGACGCGATTGAGAGCGTATACCTTGAGGGACTGAAAGATGACCTCCATCCACGCAACTTTGCAGTTGAGAAGCCAACTTTTTTCCCACAACTCTTGACGCTCTGCGAGGATATGTGGAGTAAAACGCTTTCCTTCTGCCACCTTGGCATGGGTTTCTTGTGCAGCCATGTGATGCTTTTGGTCCAGCAAGTCAATAGGGTTGATATGCGTGAGCAGAGCACCGGCCTTTGAGAGATAGGCGATGATACCCACATACTTCTTTAGTAATCGCTGTGCCTCGGAGTGCACCGGACTGACATTCGAAGATGGAGGTGGTGGAGGTGTGCGTGATGCGGCGGTGCCCATTCTACTGCTCGGTGGCTCAGCCGCAGGTAAGCCACTAGCAATTCCCGGGATTTTCTTGCCACTAAGCTGCTCAATGCAGGTCACGATAATATCACCATGGTTTTCTAGTATACAGTCAGGATAACGCTCCTCGTCGATAGGATTGGCCATGACGTTTCTGTTCAGCCATTTGAGCACAAAGCGAGCTTCCGCATCGTTGAAGTGATCACTGGGTGCACATGACAATTCGAGGCTCACTCCTTCATTCTCATCAGCTGCATGCCCTTGACCCATATCCATCCCTTGCATGTCCAGATCTACGCTCTCACTATGCTTTTTCTTGCCCCCCTTCTTGCTGCCGTCGGTACTGCTCACACTGCCACCAGCGTCAGCACCACCTTTTCTTGCAGCAGCACGCTGTTTGCGTAGCATTTCCTTGCGTTTCGCCTCCGCAGCATTCATATCAGAAATTTGCTTCTTTAACAAAAAGTGAGGCGGCTGTTGATCTAAACCAATAAAGCCGTAGTTATCAGTGTATGTCTTGACGAAAGCATAGTTACTCATTAGAGAGTTATCAGCACTGCCACTCACTTGAATATTGAAGCGCTCACCGTCATCATCCGAGAATTCGATGGAGCCGGACCACGACATGGGTGCCGGCTGACGTGCGGACACTACAACTCTCACTCTTTCTCTGCTAACACCTATGTCTTGACCATCAGGGAAAGTAATCTCCAAAGGTACCGTGATAGCAGGTGACACCTTGTAGCTGAGCGCGAGTGCTTGGTAGCCTGCATTGATGACTTCAAACTGGGCACGGGAAGTGACATCAAGAGGCACGCACGGTAAGGTGACCTGTTGTTGGCTGAAGGTCAGCCGAGGATACACGCCTGAACCACGGACGAAGACCGTGAAGTAGGGGATCTTTGGTGAGGGCTGGTCAGTGATGTACACCTCCAAACGCTTCGAGAAGGAACCACTCTCCTGTGGCTGAAAAGTTAACCTTATGGGTGATTTACCATTGGGAGCAATATCTCCACGAGTAGGGCTGATGAAGAAGGTGGGAGGCACTCCATCGTCAGCCGTCTTGACCACAGAGTCGTCGTCCTGCGTCTCTCGGATCTCGTATGAGAAGCCTTTGAAAGCGTCCAAATTAAGGAAGTCGACCTCTAGGAAATAAGAAGCTCTACTGAGTGGGTCACGGGATACAACTCTGTCACCGAATTCCACTGTACTGCTGCTGATGCCTAGGCGTGAAGGTAAGCTAGACGCATCTACCATGCAATTAAACTGATTTCCACTGTCTAAGCCTAAGATATTAATAGGCAGCTTGAACTTGTGTGTCTTGGGTGCGGTAGGTGAGTACACCATTGAGGCCTCCAGGACAGCACCGGGCACCAGGGTGACCTTCCACACATTCTCAGTGAGGGGACGGCCAGCGGCAGCAGCGTCTTTGTCTTCCACGAGCTCCACAACATTGCCCTTGTCGTCATTCTGCATAGAAGTCACAGTAGTGAACTTTGTAGCATTCGTGATGCTTGGTCGGAATTCTGGGTATTTCTTGAGATTGATAATAGCGGATGCAGATATGGCGCTTTTGTTCGTCAACGTCATTGGGGCACGATACTCACTACCAACTGCAATAGTAGGCATATCCATAGTCATCTGATCCAACTCAATAACTGGCACCACACTCTCACCGTTCATCTTCATTGCTAAAGGCTTGTTGCCGCGAATAGACACGGGGATCACTATGTTATCATATGACATGGTACTTTTCGCTACTACAGTGCATGTAGCTGTGAACTTTTCCCCTGGTTCTATGAGCCCCCTCTCTGGTGACACGCGGATGCCTGTTCTCTCGTCAAGTGGATCAATGAAAAACACAGCAGGGTTACTTCCAGTGTTCTTCATGACCAAATTCATCTTATGTTCCGCACCAACAGCCAGCGTACCCAGGGATAGCCTCCCTTTCTCGAAGGAGACCTTGGCACTTTGAACGGTACCAGCCACACTCAGGGACTTATCAATGCCTCCAGGAATGTGCAAGCCCAGTTCCTCTTCGTTACGCATACTCACCTGAGGAGTCCACACCACAGATATGATAGCGGTCTGCCCTGGACCAATATTTCCTTTGTCAGGCTTGCATTCGAAGGCACCAGCATTACCCCATAAGAAATCCGCGGGTGCATTACCAGTGTTCTTCAGAAGAATGTCATGATGCACGTTATTCTCCAACGAGTTCTCAGTGAACTCGAAGTCAAGACTTTCCTTGTTCATCTCAAGTTCGATTGGCACTACCTCTGCGATCACGACAACCCTAAAGCTGTGATGTCCGTTCATTTTCCAAGAAAAGCTCTTTTTGTATTTGCCCAATTGCTTACTGGAAAAATAGATGTCAAAGCCAGCTACTGCACCACCAGGAATGACCTGTGCATCAGGTTTGCTTTGCTTGCTTTCCATCTCCAAGTCTTCCAGCTTCACACTGATGGCACTACCCAACTCATTGATAATACTTAGATTTTTCACACTAAGTGATCCAACACAAACACGGCCGAAATCAATCAGTTTATGGGAGGCACTCACCATGGCAAGATTATCTCCATCTAACTCCGTAGAACAATCACGCATTTCTGCTTGAGTGGCCGGAGTGGAAGGATATTTCTTTTGAATGAGACGATTTTCATCCTGTACTGGACGACTCTTCTTACCATCCCCGCTGTTTGCTAGCCACAAAGGTTCAGTGGGGCGCGGCACACGGAGGGTAGGTTCATCCAAGCCACGCGCCATGCCCAGGTCAACGCCGTGAGGATCATTGCGATCAATGCCACCAATAGATAGAAGGCGTTGTGTAGCGGCCGCCTCTCGCTTGTTCAATCTGCGCCCAGCTGATTTCTTGAGGTATTCATTGTAGTGTCTGTCATTCTCGAGTCGCATGGCATGAGGGTGCGAGCTGGCGAGGCTCTTCTGGGAGCCTAGGTCATCACCGTCGTAGATGCCATCGTCCTGCATTGAAGACTTACTTGCGAAAGTTTTGTCATCTTGCAATCGGTGATAGGGCGTACCGGCGGGTCTGACTGTCGACGTGCCTTCTTTCTTCGCTAAGCGCAGAGCAGCTACTTCTTCAGGATCAACAAATTTATAAATCTTTTTGAAATCTTCGGGTAGCTTATCAGTACCACCAATCATTTTCTTTTTAATCACTGAATCAGATTCAGCAAGAATGTGAATTTTCTTCATAATGAGACCATTCTCGATGCTTAGGTCCAAGTCGTATTTGAATATACCGAGTTGTGAGGGTAAAAAGGAGGCAATCACACTCGTGTTTTGCTTGGGTGCTATTACACCACTTACAGGATGGATCGTGAAATGTGCAACACTACTAAAATTAAAGTGTGCTGCTGATTCGCCTGCGTTAGACAATGTTAGCAACACGTCTCTGCGGTCGTTGACTGGACAGTTACCAAACCTGAGTATGGAAGGGGAAACATTGACAGCAGGAGCACTCACGACTCCAGACAAATTCAGACTCAATCTCTGGTTCATTTCCATGCAGTCAATGAAGACCTTTCTATTCACCTGCTTCACTTCATTGGTTTCACTCAGGAACTTAGTAATGAAACCACGTGTAGGAGGTGGCATTTCAGGGCAAAACTTAATTGCTACACGCACTTGTGAGAAGGGCTTAATTATGCCTTGACGTGGGTTGACAGTCATAAACTTCTCAGGCGGAATAGGCTTATTCACATCACCACCGTCATCAGACTGTGGTGCAACTTCTTTCTTATCCTCTTCGTCACCGTAGCTGATACTGTAGCTCAATTGCTGAGGACCAGTGTTAACTAGCAGGCCATGGCATTCCTTTTGTGTCCCATAGTATAGTGCACCAAAGTTGTGGATATCGAGTATGCCGCCGTTGTCATCAGCTAGCAGATTGAGCTTCTGGTCCACAGTTTGCACGGATAGATCTATAAATTGCGGTTCTACAGCGCCTACAGAGTGAACCTCTACCATCTCACGCCACGGGCCCTTTTCCTTGCCTTCGTAGCTGAATTGCACCGTTATTTTCTCCCCAGCGCCTACGATGAACTTGGCTGGTTTGATAGTCAGCCGACTGTCCGCAGAAGGAATCATAGTGGTGTCAGCAGGCATGGTACTGTCATTGAATAGAACCACCTCTTCCGTGGTTACCTGCCCTTCTGATACGAAACCTAGATTCACAAAGTTTTCAAACAGCAGGTTAGGACTGAGCTTGGTAGCTACTAGTGGCACAGTCACAATGTCGTTGCCCATTGACACCTCAATGCTGTCGAACACACGCACGCTAGTCGATCCTTCTGGTAGCTGACATTCGATCTCACCCCTGGTTTCTATGCCTGGCGCTACTGTTCCGAGTGGGACGTAGTTGAGGGCGAAATGCATGCTTTTCGGCGCCTTGATGCGAATACGTTGCGAGTGATTGCTGGCATTCTTGACTGAGAAAGTCATCACATACAGCACTCCAGTGTCTATACCATCGAAATTGATCTCTGTGGGAGTCACCCGTATAGGCCTTGAATGCTCAGGCAGGGACATTTCATATCTTTCACGTAGCAATTGTGAGCTTTTACTGAAAGTACGTGTACCAGCTGTGTTGCTCATTCGTGTATCGACAGCGAAATCAATCTTGGACTCATTGTTGGGCATGTCCTTGTCAGGAAGGGAGTCCGAGTCGTGCGACACATCGTCGTAGTCCTCCATCACAGTAGTCATGATGGTATAGCTTTGTGTTGTTATTACCGTGTTTGTTGACCCGAGCTGTTGCTAACTATATGTATACTATATAGATAGAATCAGTGAATTCTTCGTAATACCACAAAGTGCTCAGTTGCGTCGACGCAACTTGGTACTTGGGATGTGATTGGTTCTCACGAAGCCAATTACAAGAATTGAGTTTTAAAACTCAGTTCAATGCAAAGGACAACGGATTTGAGAAAGCAAAACTGTGTATCTATTTCCCCAGAGGCACTGATACGTTCACAAATCACTCTTTTACCACTCGCAACGACAGAGAAATCGAGGGGGACATCAAGAGAAAAACCAGAAAATCCCACAAAAACGTCTAGTCGAGATTGATGAAAGAGACGCGTCTGCACTCAGGGTTACATAACACTGCACAGTTTTCATACTCTTCCACAAATATGGCAACTGCTTCTGAGTTGAGGCAAATCTTAAAGGAGGATGCCGCTGGCAAGAACCTCTACGATCACCTAACGGAGACCCTCATGAGAATCGTCATGGACCGTCCCGCTAACGCTTACGATGCATTTGAGTTGATTAGTGCAGACATCAAGTCGAACCCACTCAACCCCGACCCAGAGGCTGGCAAGCCTGTGCCCCCCAGTGATGAGGAGGTACGTGCCCTAACACCCCACTGTCCTCTTACCTTGCCAGTGTGTCAATGTGTCCACATACATCGTCGTTGTATCATGTCATGGCAAGAATTTTCGCGCCATATGTACATCGTCGAGTCAAGGCTTTTGCGTTCTTCCACCATACACTCTTTTAAAATGCGATTCTAACCATTCTCTTTCCAACTCCATCCTCCCCCACAATAATAATAACAACAACGACAATAACAGGTGCAAAAGATGATCACTTGGACAAAGGCTTCCGCCTCGCTGCTCAAGGTGCCAGAGGCCCCCGTCGAGGGCAATGGCACGCGCTTTCCAGACCTCATGGACGAAGCAGCCCTCCTCGAGTGGGCAGGCATCTCCTTGGGCAAGGGGGAGACCTACAGGCTGTATCTTTCCATCAAGACACTGGCTGAGACAATTCCTGGAGAATCCGAACGTGCTAGGTTTTTCGGCAAGATCACCACCCGTGGTAAGCCGTACTATGTGGTGGAAACCATGTCCACCTTCGAAGGTGAGGAGGTAGATGGCACCAAGCAGGAGGGAAAAGAAGGGGCCAACAAGTTCAATTATTACGTTACCCAGGATCTGGTTGCTGCTACTAGTTGGGTTAAGTTACCCGAGGTTACGATGGAGCAGGTTCAGCGCGCAACGCAGTTCAAGCGTCTGTTCAGTGGTGACCTAGATGCCCCTGTACCTTCCTTTCCCGTCTTCCCTGGTACTGAGAAGAATCTACTGAGAGCACAAATTGCACGCATAGGCGGCTCGACATCAATCTCCCCTGATGGTTACTTCGAGCTTGATGATGAAGGTGAGTGCAAGCCTGCAGAGGCAGAGGCATTCAACGAGCGCTTCCCCAAAGCGGGAGAAGAGATGAAGGACCCTGAGCAATGGAAGCATCACGAGGTGGAGTTGAATGCCCTGGGCCGTGTACGTGCCATGCCAGAACAATTGGACGACAACGGCGATCCTGTAGAGCCAGAGGAGCCTGTGGAGGTCGCACCTCCTCTAGACGCCGTCAAGCCCGAGGCGTGGTCATTCCGCGTAGGCCCTGGTGGCGCTGGTGTGGCAGCATCCAGCTGTTGTGTAGCCAAGTCCTTGGTGTGGCCTGGGGCAGTGGCTGTTGCAGCTGGACGCAAATACGTTAATTGCTACGTTGGTAATGGTGTTGTGTACGATCCTACACCCTACTGCCCGCCTCTTCCCCAGCGCACGAATGGCGAGTGGGCGCCTGGAGAGGAGGAGGCACCACTCGTGGAGGAGGACGATGTTCGCAATGATCCTACCCCCCCCAAGGCCGAAGAGGAGGAGGAATGAACGAAGACATGAGAAAATGAGGAGGTGATTTATGTACATACCACTTTGTTGAATAAACCAAATATAATACTAATAATACTCAGTTATACGCGAATGGATTCAATAAGTACCTGTAACAATAATAGATGGGTTCAAAGCACCCATGGAGCTGTCGCAGCCTATTGCAGGCGCGGCCGTTTCTTACTCAGGACCATTTTCACCCCGCCACTACTGCTCTTGTTAGTTCCTTCCTTCCCACTTGCAACTGCACCTGTACCTGTACCTGCAGCTACTGATTCTACCGGTACCTGCAGCACGCTCTCGCCTGGCTCTCTATTGTCTGCAGTCGACACCCCAGCAAGAGTGCCACAGCCACCGCTACTACCACTACTACCACCTGATGATGACGGCTTGTGAGTACGCCTCAGCACGAATTCCTCACTCCCCTCCCACTCCCCATTCAGCGAGCTATGACCATTTTTGGCGCGAATCGGTGGTAAATCATGGTCAGTATCGTTTATGGAGCTGAGATTAAGGCTACTAGCCTCCATGCGTCGA
>JACKZZ010002842.1_pt1 | contig 12032 bp, 7 predicted proteins | sample 8027871 | NCBI WGS metagenome assembly JACKZZ01 (sample SAMN15724774, study PRJNA655200) | protist metagenome | isolation source: fluorescence activated cell sorting (FACS) single amplified genomes of... | place: USA: West Boothbay Harbor, Gulf of Maine | collected 2000-07-19
AATTATAAAATTCTTTTTTACATAAAGATTCATCTTTTTTATTTAAACATTTTATCATATCTTGATAAAATAAATCACATTCATCTCTTATATTTTTGTCATATAATTCTTGTAATTCTTGTAATTCTTGTAATTTTTGTAATTGTTTTTCATATATTTTTTTTATTCATATGTAATAATATTATAATTTTTAAGTATAGTTGTCAATAATTTTTATTTTGTTTTTATATTTTTTTAGCTACACTACAAGACCATCGTTTGACGATGATCTACATATTAGCAGATCCCATGCTCTTAATGCTGGTTTCATCACATCCATTGGTTTGGGCATGATGTTGCTGATTGTACATCTGATGATGCATTGGTACAGGCACTGGTCCATAGTACCCATATGGAACTTGTCCATGACAGGGTTGCTGACAGTTGTCGTTTGATTTTACTAGACCGTTGTCATAAATGACCTCAGTAGCTTCGGTTAGGTTACCTAGAAGATTGTTCAACGATTCCTCGCCAAGATCAAATAGGATTTTTCCCAGCTCTTTCTTCGTGAATAGCTCTTTGCTCAAACCTTCAAGAGCCGTTTTCAGACTCGAATCAATAGATTGAGTAGTCACAGCTGTCAAAGTGTCATCTACTGTCGTAACAGGGGATAGAACTTCATCTCGATGAATGACCGGGGGGTTTTCCCAGGTAGTCGTTGCAGATTTACCTACAAGCGTTGGGAATTCTTTCTCTGAAGAAGCATCAACAGAACGCGTAGGCGTAGGCGTGTTGATCTTAATCTCTTCTGAAATCTTGATCTCTTCGAGGGAATCGGTGCGGTTAGCTTTGAATTGATCAAGATCAAAATCAATGCTAGTTGCCAAGAGAAGGTAGTTACCGCGTCCAAATGGTGCAGCATACAAATCTGTGTCCTTGCACAAGTAGATCTTGTTGATGTCATGACGGGTCATGTAATTATTATCAGCAACTAGACGAGAAGCAACTTCGAGAAGTGCTCTTTTTTGTTGATCTGGCTTGTACGATCTCAGCTTTTCATTCTTGTCTTTTGTGAAGAATTCACATTTGTTGTGAATGTTCAAGTGAATCACTGTGAAAAAACGGTTATACCAAGTAACGACCGTCTTCTCATGAAGAGCAAGTCCGAGTACGGCGCTGACAATTTCCTTAGTATTGTTCATGTTGTTAGATCCTTTTATTATCAAAAGCAATCGTTCAAATATATTTATTTCTTTTAAAAGCTTTCGATTTTTTTTTTAGTTATAAAAATTAGGTACATGAAATAATTATATTATATCAAAATCATATATTTCATCAAAATTGAAAAACTTATTAATTCCAATAATAAAGTATTTTGATTTTTTACATAAAACAAATTTAAATAGATTCTTTTTTACTTTCTCTTTATTTAACAAATAATTAGCTTCTTCAATGAATAAATTTGGATTATATTTTGTTAAATATGTATCAAAATCATTTACAATAATGAAATATGGATCTTTTTTAAGTTTTTCGGAATTTCTTAATTCATCAATATTGTTTAAAATTAATCTAGTTCGTGAATCACTTTCATTTAAATCCATTTTATTTTTTTTTTTTTTGAAAGGTTTAAGTATCAATTTTTTATATTGTTTTATATTAGTTATGTATAATAGTTTCGAAAAACTTATTTTAATTTTGTTTGATAAATATGAAAAAGAAGATCATTTATTATTAAGTGTAGATGAATTAAATTATCTGAATTTTATTAGAGATTCATTAAAAGAAGGTTCAGAAAAAGTAATTAGGGAGGCACTAAATACTTTTTCATCAAATAGTAATATTGAAGATAAAAAAGTAAAAGTATTAATAATTACTTTAATTAAATTATTTGTAGCAAAAGATTTTGATTATCCATATCCAGTTATTAGTACTAATAAAAAAAATTTTATTACAGAAATTTTTATTGAAAGAATAGGTTATCATACATTTAAGAAGATTAATAAAGAATTAAATTATATATCAACGGTATTGAATGAAGACCAGAAAATTTTATTAAAAGAAATAGATCAAGGTAATTATGAAATGTTAAAAACCTATGAAAAAACTTTAAATTTTAATATTGGATTATTAACTCCAATTAATTTGGCAATTCAAAATAACAATTTAGATGAATTTATTAGTGCTATAAATGAAAATTCTAATCAAAAAAAAAATATTTCTGATATAATAAATTATATACCACCATCTGATAGTTATCAAGAATTGTATTTAAGTTCGGTAGGATTTTCTGTTTTTACAAAAAAATCAACTGATGTAATAGATAAATTATTAGAAAATGGTGGTGATTTTAGAAATGTTTGGAATGGAAGTAAATTTGTTACAGTAATGAATAATGATATTTTATCATTAACAATAATAATATTATATAATAAATTACAAACTTTAATTAATATACCAAGAAATAATTCTTTTTACAATAAATCAAATCAAAATTATGTAAAAAGATTAATAACAACATATTTACCATTATACACTAAAGAAAGTAATTTGAATCTACTTGGTTATAAAGGTATTAAAGGATTTAAAATTTTTTCAAAAACGAAATTAACTCCACATAATGTATTACAAGAATTAAAAGAACAATCAAAGGAATTAATAAAAGATTATAATTTAATACAAAAAAAATATAATACAGAAATTAATAATCATAAATCTAATGGTTGGAAAACTTTTTATCAACAATCAAAAGAATTTTTGAAAATTACTGGAAAACCTTTTATTAATAAATTTAATAAAAATATAAAAAATATAAATAGACAAATAGAAAATCAAAAAGGAAAAACAAAAAAAAAACTTGGAATGCGTACAACATATAAAAATAATGAAGAAAAAATACCTTTACTTACAGGTGGTAGTATTTTTGATATTTTTTCTACTATTATTTCAATTTTAGGTATTACTGGATTTTTTACTGTATGCGGTGCTTCAACAGGTGGTACTTGTTTTATAGTAGCATTAATATTATTATTATGTGGTATTTCTGGGTTAATTTATACTACATCATCAGCAAAAAATAATATTATAAAAAATATTGAAAAATATTTAAAAAAAATAGAAGGTACTAAAAATTTATCTATACTTTTTAGATATGATTATGATTTTACAAAAAAAAAAAATATAGACAATCTAGGAAATATACTTACTCATTATTACGGAAAAGAACAATTACATTTAGGAAAATTACTTCATCTAGTAGATAGTGATTTTAATTATTATAGTAGAATAACTGAATATTTAAATAATATAAAAAATTCAAATTCAAATTCAAATTCAAATTCTATTAAGACTTCTTATGATTTATTTAACGCAACTTTTTATGAGAAAGATCGAGAAATGTTTCTAATAGATAAAAATGTATCATTAAAAAGTAGTGATAATCTAGATAATAATAAACAAAGTAGAGATTATTTAATGTTAATAAATCTATATTTAATTTTAAGGGATTATCCAAAATTTTCATTTCATTATTATTTTTTAGTAGCTCAAAATATGTATTATAGTGATCGATTTTTAAATTATGTTAAAAAATTATATGATGGAATGACTGATTTTATAAAACTTAGTAATAGTACAAAACCAAAATTTATTGATTTTGTTAAAAAATTAAAAAAAAATATAAAAAATAATAATGGAAGTATGAAAAAAGAATATAAATTTTATATAGCTGAATCAAATGAAGAACAAGTAAATGAAAGTATAAGAAAATATAATAATAATAGATATAAAAATAAAAACCTCAACTTAGAATCAATTGATCATAAATATCCTGATTTAAGTTATATTAGAATTAATTCAGGAAATAAAGTAACATATAGTTTAACAGGCTATTTAATAAGATTAGAAAAAATTTATAATTTATATTTAGAAAAAAAAATAGATTTTATTAAATTTGCTTTTTGTATATTAAATGTATCATTAGTTAGTGATAATATTAATGATATTTTTAAAAATTTACAATATCCTAAAAATTATAATGTAAATAACTTAAAACCATTTATTATAGCACCCATATTCTTAAAGAAAGAAGATAGTGATGAACCAAATAATAATTATGAAAATCAATATAGTTATAAATTTTATGATTCAATTCAAAATGCTCTTGAAAATAATATTATATTAATGGTCAAACATGATTTTTCTTATATAATGAAAGAAAAAATAAAAATTGAGGCTCCAACAGGAAATATAAGTGTAAAAGTTTATAATATTTTAGAAAATGTTACTCAAGATGAATATGAATTAACTAAATATAATAGATTACAAAAACAATTTAATTTTATTCCAGAAGCTATTTTTAATAATAATTCTTTAAATCTGCAAAAAATCACTAAGGACAATTTTTTAAAATTGTATCAAAATCATGAAAAAAATAAAAAAGAAATATTTAATACATTAACTGAAGATGAATTTACATATTTTAAAAATAAACTAAAAGAATTTATGACAACAAAATTAATATCTACTAAAAAAATACCTAACAAATATGGAAAAAAAACCTAAACACCCGATTAGAAATGTAAATTGGGAAAAAGAACAAGAAAGATTAAGACAAGAAGCAGCTTCAGAAGAAAAAGAACGACAAAAAATGGCAAAACAAAATACAAATGCAACAAAATCTCGTACATACGAAACTTTAAAAAATGCTCACAAAGCAATTACAGGGACTAATTCAAGAAATTCAACAGGTTCAACAAATTCAACAAATTCAACAAATTCAAGCGGAAATCTTATATTTTATAATGCTATAGGTCCAAATAATATAAAAAAAAATCCAAATAATCCATAAAATTAATAATTTTATAAATTTTAAATAAAAAGATAGTTTATATGTTTTTGTTTTCATCTATTTTTTAGTTTTTTTCGTTTTCTTTTCTTTTTTTGGTTTTTCAACTACTTCTTCAGTAATAATTTTATCTGTTTCAATATCTTCTAATTCCAAACTATCAATATTTTCTGTATTAACAATACTATTTACATCCTGCAATTCAATATCATTAATTTCATCATCTTCATCAATATTATCTAAATCTTCTTCTTTTTCATCAATTGTAAGTTTAAATTCATTATTATCATTCAACATAAATTCATTGTTACTTTCCATTCCAAATCCAAAGTTAAAATCAGTGTCAATTACTTCTTGATGATCTTCTTTCTTTTCATATAATTCATTCATCATATTATCAATATCATCAGGATTAGTATCATCTCTATTATCATATAAATAATCGTCATTTTTAACTTCTTCCAATAATTTTTCTTCATCGACAATAATTTCAAATGAATTTGTTCCACTCTTACAAAATTGACCAGCAAAGATATTAGAAGATACACCTTTCATATTATCTTTTTCAGCAAATACAGCTGAACTTGTTAATATATTCATAACTTCCTCAAATGATGCTTTAGCAATAGGTCCAACTTCAGGATTCTTGTTCAAACCATGTCTTTCAATCTGCATCAAAATACCACGATAACTCATAATATCTGATAATAACTGAACATGTCTATCATTTGGTTTTCCTTTGAAAATCTTATTTAACTCTCTAAAAATTAATTCTCTTGTTGCCTCAATTCCAAATATTTCAAAAAATTCTAAAATATCATTTGTATGTGTTCTCTTATTATCAACATTTTCATTTGTTAATATTTCTAATAAATTTGATCCTGATGTAGTAATTCTCCACTCTTTTGAAGGCTTGATAGATCCATCTAAATTATATTTAATTATATTTCCTTCAATTAATTCTGCGCTTTCAATATTAGTAATACCTCTTAATGAAAATTCAGTTAATTGTTTTTCAAATTCTCTAATATAACTCAAAAAGTTATCTGTATTTTCTTGTTTAATTCTAATTCTCATGATTACATCTTGAGCACTATCATCACTGTAAATACATTCAATGTCATCTTCATTATTACTTTTTTCTTTGATAGCTTCTTGAATTTCTTGAATAGTAATTTTTTTATTCATCAATGATTCTTTGTCAAATTTTAATCTCAATATCCAAGGTGATTCAATTTCTTCACTAATATTATCAATGTCAAATAATTCTGAAAATTCTTTGTATGATTGAATAAATTCTAAATCTTCACTATTCGATGTATTTCCTGATTTACCTCCATATAATATTTCACTACTTTCTAAAACATCTTTGATTTGCGTATAAGCAAATTTAGTTTGAATTTTTCTAGCTTCTTCTTTTTCAGTTGCATATTCATTATTTAAATAAATTGTCATATTCTTTGATTTCAAATTTTTAGATAATCTTAAAATTTCTTTTAGTCTTGGAACACCCTCTGTAATAACTACTGAAGCAGCACCAACACCAGCTTGATGAAATGTATTAAGGGTCAGTTGTGTTGATATTTCACCTATTGTCTGAGCACCAATAATACCAACCATTTCTCCAGGGGTAATTAAAGCACTAATCATTTTTTCTTTAATAAACAATAGTAAATCATCAAATGCTACCTTAGACATTCTATATTCATATAACATTCTCTTACAAGAAATAAATGACTTAAATATAATTCTAAATAATTTCCAATTTTTATCTTTTTCAGGTAAATATTTTACAATATCAGTAATTAATTTATTGTATTCTGAAATAATATAATATGGAGTCAAATCACTTAAGTCACCTTTATTTACATTAAATTTAATCAATTGAGATGATATAACTCTATATAAATTAATAGGCATATAAGTATGAATATCTCCAATAACTTCCACATTTTCAAAGTAATTCGTTCTTAATTGTAATCTGTAATGAATGATTTCTTCATATTCATTATTTAATAATGCCATATAATTATTATCTTCCATCATTTTATCAATAGCATCAGGTGTCATGAAATTTTCAAAATATATTCTGTCGTCAATATTATCAAATTTATATTTTTTGTCTAAATCAATGTTATTTAATTCATACAATTCAATCTTTCCAATATGTTCTAATTTAGTTGGATCCATATTATCATCTCCGTAAGCGAACTGAATAATATTACCACCAGCATTTCTAACTGATAAATCATAATTTACCATAAGATCTTCAGCAGCTTTAATTAATTTTCTTGAAATATATCCTGATTCTGCTGTTTGAATAGCTGTATCAATAGATCCTGTTCTTCCACCCATAGCATGGAAAAACATTTCACTAGGATTTAATCCTTCAATATAACTATGTTTTACAAAACCTTTAGCTGAAGCACCAATATCATTTTTATGAAAATGTGGTAATGTTCTATCTGTAAATCCATTATGAATTCTACTACCCCAAATATCTTGTTGCCCAACACAACCTAAAATTTGCTGCATATTAATAGATTTACCCTTAGATCCTGAACCACCCCAGTTACCTGAAATATAAAATCCATTACTTTTCTCAACATTTTTCATTACACTTTTCTTAATTTCTTCAGAACACTCACTTAATATACCTTTAATATCACCTTCCATTTTTAAATGTTTCATTGAATCGTCTAAGTCAGTAGCATATGTACCATGATGTGCCATTTTCAAAACATCACTAACATCATCATAATATTTTTCTGTTAAACTTTTTACTTTTTTTCTTTCTTCTTTATTTAATATTGAATCTCCAAATGAAATTGAAAAACTATGATCCATCAACCATCTAGTAATTAATTTTTGTGTATTATTTAAAAAATTTACACATTCTCCTGTACCATAAACATTAAAAATTTGTTTAATTATACCTGCTTGATCTTTACCTAATGATTCATCTGATAGATAACCTTCTGTAATTATACCTCTTATAATTTTAACATTTTTTAATAAAGAAATATTAATATCTGGTAAAATTAATGAAAATAATTGTTTTCCACTCCAATATTTAATTCCATTTTCATTGAATTCTGGTTCAGGTAATTTACCATTAAATTTTTTATCAAACATCATATAATTATACATTTGACTTTCAGATAATTTATTATCTTTAATTGTCAGTAAATAAGCACCAACTAATGAATCTTGTACAATCTCAATAGATGGTTTTGAATTACCAGGACTAATTAAATTTTCATGAACTAAACTAATCTTTTCCAATTCAGTTTGAGTTTGAATAGACTGAGGAATATGCATATTCATTTCATCACCATCAAAATCAGCATTATAAGGCTGACAAACAGTAACATTCAATCTAAAAGTACTATATGGTAAAATTACAATTTTATGAGTCATCATTGACATTTTATGTAATGTTGGTTGTCTATTGAATAAACAAGGATCACCATCAATTAGATGTCTATGTACTGTATCACCAAGTTCTAACTCATTTGCTACTTTAACAACATCAATATGTTTTAATGAAATATTTCTTTGATTCCCAAATCTACCCTTAGTAACTGTCTTAGCACCAGGATATTTAGTAGGACCATTTAATATTGTTGTCCTTAATTTTTCAATATTATATTTATTTACTATTTCAGGAAATGTTAAATTCATTGCTATTTTTTCAGGAACTCCAAATTGATCAATGTCTAAATTTGGATCAACTGAAATAACAGTTCTTGCTGAATAATCAACTCTTTTCCCCATGATATTCATTCTTAATCTTCCTTCTTTACCTTTTAATCTTTGAGTAATTGCTTTTAATGGTCTATATGTTGATCTTTGTGTTTGTTGTCCAACACCTGGAATTTCATTATCCATATATGTACTAATATGATACTGAAGATTACCTTGGAAATTATCAATATTTTTTTTATTTGTAGGATTATTTTCAATTGCATTTTTTAACATTTTATTTGCTTTAACAATCATTGCCAATCCATAAGTTAAATCATCCTCTGATCGCTGATTATCAGATTGTCTAATAGATGGCCTAACAGAAGGAGGTGGTATTGCTAAACTATTAATGATCATCCATTCTGGACGACTATACTGAGATGATAATCCCAAAAAATCAACATCTTCATCTTTAATTTTTTTAAATATTTGATATACAACTAATGGTGTAAAATTTTGAACATTAGATGCTTTTTCTGAATCTTTAAATGTATTTTGAGAAAATTCAGCATAAATTTTGACTATATTATTGTTTTCTTTCGTTTTTCTAATATATTTAGTAGGCTGTAAAGCTTGACATCCACCGTTATATATACATTTTTTATTTTTGCTACATAATTCACATATTGCTTTAAATTTACCTTGACCTTTTTTATTACTTATTTCTTTTAAAACAGCTGGATCATTTTTATCAATTAATAATTTTGAACAATGAAAGCATACACATTTTAAAGTTTTTTCAATAATAGACATGAAGTGATAGTTAAATACAGGTAATGCTAAGTCAATTTTACCAAAATAACCTGGACATAATTCTGCTTTTTTTTCATCTACTGGACAAATAATAGCAGCATCAATTGATCCCATATTGTGATCAAATAATCCATTATTTTTTGGCATATTACCTTCATATGTATCGAAAGTTAATACATCCGCAACAGAACCTTTATTAATATCTTCGTGACTAAATAAACTAAATTGAATTTTATCTATACTTTCTAAATTTTCAACATTTTGTAATTCACGTAGTAATTGTGTCATAAGAATTATAAATATTTATGATTATAATTTTAAGTAGTAAATAAATCATATTTTTTTTTTTTATTAAAAATTAAATTAATTTATTTTTTAATAATTTATTAATTAAGAATTACTTTTCATCACTAAAACTTATATTAAAATTATCAACAAAATATGAATCAATATTTTTATCAAAAGTTTTATTTTTGTTCTCTATTTCTTGATAATAATCCTGATATTTTTCTAATGGAACTAATATAGCATAATTATTATCTTCACTTTTACTGATATATTCAAGTTCTATTATTAATTTATTATCTTTATATAACTTTATTTTATCATTAACATTACAGAAAAAAGAAATATCTTTTTTATTATTTTTGTTATATAAAACTAAAGAAGAATACATTTCACATTCTTTTAGGTATAATGACCAATTTTTTTTTATATTTTTGTCATCACTATAATCATTTTCTTGACAATAAGAACAACCTGTATTTTTTAAAAAATTATGTATTAATTCTAACATATATACTTAATAGTATAAAAAATATTTTATATAAACTTGCAGCAAAATAAAAATCTTTTTTTTGGTTCTTTTACTTCTACTAAATCATCATATATACTTAATAGTATAAAAAATATTTTATATAAACTTGCAGCAAAATAAAAATCTTTTTTTTGGTTCTTTTACTTCTACTAAATCATCATATTTAATTTTTGGTTTTGGAATATATGGTTTGACAGCATTTCTTCTTTCAGATAACCTTTTTGATTCATAAATATCTTCATAATTGTTCATAATTTCATTGTAAGATGGCATAGATTCATCTGAATTATAATTATTCATATATATATATTTGATTTTATTTTTATAACATAATATTTCAAAAATATTATTTTAAATATTATCTAAAATAGATATCATCTATTATATTATTTTTAATTTCTACACCAAATGTTTGATATGTTGATTTAATACATTTCTTAAAATGATTCTTAAAACTAGTAAAATTTTTTTGATATTCTAAAAAATCAATTTTTTTACCTAAATCAGAAATATGAATATGAATTGTATCTAAAATAGTATGTTTTGATAAATCTATATTTTTCCAATCAATAAATTCTCTTAAATGATAATCAATTAAATATTCTCTATTTTCTTGATTAATATAAAAAGAATTTTCTTCACATTCATTTTTTAAATTACTTGATAATTTTTGTAATAAAAACATAAATTCTGAAACAGTTTCATGTTTATTTTTATTATGACTATACATATCTTTTTTTAAAATATCTATTATTATTTTCTTTGCTTCTTTTTCTCTTTTAATCAATATTTTATCAATTTCGAAACACAATTTACGTATCATATCAGATGATACAGTAATAAACATTTCAAATATTTCAATATATGAATTATTTGCTTCATTATATATAGTATCTTTCATAATTTTATCTTTCCATTTTTTTTCACTTAATCTACCATATAAATATTGTATTCTATATTCTTCAAAATTATCTTTAAATTTATCCCTATATATAGGTAATATTTCATTGATTAATTCTTGAATAATTAAATACAGATGATGTATCCACGATGACCTAGTATATTTCATAATTCTAGGATAAAGATCTTCAATATTTCCACAAGCAGCATTTTCAATTCTAATTTGTTCAGAAGAATTTCTAATTTGACTTATATAATCAAAGTAATGTTGATTATGCACAGCACCTTTATCTATTTTTAATGTTTCCCAATGAAAAACAGTATTACAGTTTGTACAAAACATTTGATGACAACCACTAATTTTAAAAATAGGTACATAACATCCAGGACATGGCTTAGAATCTTTTTTAATTAATTCTGCTGATTCAATATCAGATCTATTACAAGTATGATCATCTCCTTTAATCATAAAGCATGCTTTACATATTTTTGTATCACATAATTCACAATAATATTTATTATTAATAAACCCTTTACATTTATGATTAGGACATTTTGTAATATAACTAATTTTTTCTTTTTTTTCTTTTTGTTTTATATTTAATGATTTTTCTAATTCTATAATTTCATTATTATATTTCTCTTTTTTAAAATTTCTATTTTGAATTTGAGTATCATATGCTTTATTGTAATCATTTTTTAATAAATTTTCTTTTTTTAAAGAATTCATAATTTTTTTATTTGTATCTAAATTATTTCTCTCTTTTTTTAATTTATCAATTTCCAAATGAATTTTAAATTTGGGTATGGTATCCATAATTTTATTTTTTTGTTTTTCTAATAATAAATTAGAATAATATTCCAAAAACACTTTTTCACACCATTTAGTAGCATTATTTGATAAAATAAATTCAATACTAAGTGGCTTTTTACAATATATGCATCCTGGATCTTGAAGTTCCATAGTTATACTATATTGAAAACATGGCT
>JACKZZ010018721.1_pt1 | contig 12031 bp, 8 predicted proteins | sample 8027871 | NCBI WGS metagenome assembly JACKZZ01 (sample SAMN15724774, study PRJNA655200) | protist metagenome | isolation source: fluorescence activated cell sorting (FACS) single amplified genomes of... | place: USA: West Boothbay Harbor, Gulf of Maine | collected 2000-07-19
ACTGCCATAACACACAACTTAAACTTAAAGTTACACACTTTACTAGTACATATGATCTCAGACCCTGATGAAAAAACCTTTTGGAGGTAATGCTGATCAGGATATTGCTATCGATCAGGAAAAGCCGGTCTGTAATTGATGACGAAACAGTTTTTTTTTTTGACAGTTTTACATAATCATTGACACGGTGACGAGAGAAAATTATAGGATCTGAATAGCGAAATATGACTACTTGGTAAAAAGACATGTTTGAAATAGACGAACAGATTCAGTAACTTTTCGAACAAACTTTTGTGGAACATTGACCCCAAACTAGGCACGATTCAGGCTATTAGTTTTTTGGAATAGAAAAACTTCCGTGTTGTGCTCAGCAACTGCAGTGTGTTTTCATCAAAATTTTCAAAACTGCCTGAGTTTCTTGAATTTAGATCTGCAATAGTTGGTACACCATTTGGGTAGTAAAGACTCTCAAGTTTTTGCCTTGGTGAGAGAAGACTCGGCCCTTATGCAGTGAGTACAACTCCAACTAACCACTACAACAGTATGTCAATTGACATCTGTAATTTTAACGGTACTTCGTTATCTTAGACAGTAGTAGGTTCTAGCTATATCCAGTTTTACGCGCGATGATCTATGTTCTCAAAACGGTAAGTTCTCATTCCATTCCTCGATTAGTATCAGAATCTGTCCAACGCGTGACTATGCAACAATCTACGGAAAATCTATGGGAGGTAATACTAACTGTCGCCAATGTGGCGTTTCAATTTTTTCGAGCTCGTTACTTTTTTTTGATGTAACATCGGTAATACAAGGCCTGCGGTCATCGTCAAAATGGATCTAGCAAAAGGAACTTAGCTTTTAGAATGCTCAATAGTCAAACTAGAAAACCACTCATAGGTCGTTAAGCCAGTTGCAAATTAATTTTATAACAGCCGTACTTAGTCTCGCTTGGCTTTAAGACTCATCTATATTCTCAGTACTGCTACTCAACCACACTGCCCTCCGTCCCAATTCAATCCCAATCTCATTTGGTTTTCTTTACCCTTCTACCCGCCTGTCCACCACCAGCACTAGTACTTTTTCCCTTTAAAGTCACCGCGGCCAGTTTTTCCCCCACCTTCGCCTTTCCTGGGCCTCCCTGTTCACCACCGTTACCACCGCCTGATCCACCCCCGGCACCCGCTGCGGCCCCAGTCTTACTAATAGCTTCTTTACTACTAAAAGGTACATCAATCCCACTAACTCCCATCTTCTCCAGCAAAACCGCAGCCCTTTGGTCCCAACCTCTCTCCTTTACCTTCTTCTCGAACTTTTCCTGCTTCTTCTTATCTCGTTTCTCCTCCTTCACCACCCACTTCTTGCTGTAATCGGGGCGTTGCGGGAGCATGTACCACCCTATCCAGCAGGTGGACGCGAGGGGCAGTCCGGTCTTCTGGTACAGGAGGTAGAAGAAGACGACCAGGCCGAGGACCCGGAAGAATTTTTTTAGTTTTTCATGGATAGCAAGGGCTAGCTCCTCGGGGTCGGAGTCCTCGTAGGTCCAGGAGAGGGCGGTGTAACGTCTTTCACACGGTGCTATGAGGTAAGCGTAAATGAGGGAACGGTAGAGGACGTTGAGAATTAGGGTGTGGTAGAGAGTTTGAATCAAGAATGCTTGGACAACCTCGTTGTAGAGGAAGTGAGGGAGGGAGGTGGTTGCTAATGTTGGGATAGAGTTGACGGCAGCGAGGGAATTGGTGCAAACAGAAGACACCCCACCGCATAGTCGTCTGGGGAGGGAACGAAGAGACTGAGAGAAGCGCTGCTTACGCTCGTTCTGGTACTCTTGGTAAGGTGTTAAGCCCCAATCATCGGAATCTGTTGAATCTTCTTCGCCCTGTTCAGAATTCGCCGCTGTGTCATCAGATTCATGGTCTCTACTACTAGTCTCAAACTCGTCCTCTTTAGCCCCATGACCATGTCTCTCATGATCATCAGCCCTGTCATCAAATTTCTCCTCTTCAAGTTCATCCTCACCCTCTAGTCTTAGCGCATCATATCGTGTCGGCATCACGATTTTGTCTACCGGTTCAAGTGATGGAACTGCGGCAGTATTCCGCTTTAGAAACCTCTCGGTTTTCTTTGTATTATTCACAGGAGCGAAATCGGGTTTGACTAGATTAGACTCAGGAGCGGCATCCGATAAGGTTGTTACAGTTTTTGGAGCTGCCGCTGTGCTAGTACCGGCTTCCGACGACGCTTTTGAGACAGTGCGACTACTAGTACTACGTGTTGGCGTGCTCGGAGCCACAGATGACGAAGCACTCTCTCCTGTGAAGGATCTATGTCTTGAGTTTGCGATTGGTTTACTAGCCGCGTGCCTGCTGGGAAATTTCTTTTCTTGCGACACCGGTGTCACCTGACCAGAGCTTGCACTTGACACAGACGGACTCGACCCCAGGCTCTGATTCGACAGACTCAAACTCCGACTTCCGGTAGTGGTAGACGGAGTTTCCGCTAAGCTTACCACATCACCAAAACTACCGCCAACGCTTTCACCGCCGGCTACAGACGCAGAATCTGAAGGCTCCAACGTGAAAGATTCAGATGAGTGCGGGGGAGTAGCAAGTGCTGAAGTTGCAGCCGATTCATGACCAGACCCTGATCCGACTCCTGAATTAGTGTCTGACGCTGATTCTGAGGCATACATACTACTAAATACTTGTTCCCCCGTTAAGTCTGCCCGTGAACCAACACTCTCATCCTGATAAGTGTCGCTTCCATCGTACCTGTACTGTCGTCCTGATTCCGCCTGTCCAACACTCCCCCGATTCAGATTTTCCCCGAAGGTCGGTGCTAGGACATAATACGGTACCACGTAAAACACCCGTTGCACCCAATACCAAGGCTGGAAGCCGGTCTGAACAGGCTAGTTTTGATGGACTGGTGACTGTGTCAGTGGCTGTTGGTCTTTTGGACAAGGTCCCGGTTGACCGGGATTAGTTTCCATAACAGCGGCTTCTTGCCCAGGCAGTGGAAGCAGATTCTGCCAGTAAGAGATTGCGTAAAGCAAGTCGAATAGACTGATCCGAGTATTCTTCCCATTTACAAATCGCCCCCATTCCGCATGACGACGCATAAACGCTTTACACGTCATCCCAAACTTATGGTATCCAATATCATTGACTCCGCTCATTTCCACCACCACGATGCCTTTTCCAAAACCGTAAGTATTACGAAAATCAAGCTTCGCAACGTTGTGGGATTTAGATTCCTCCGACCCGAAACTGAGGTTTGTCACTCTATCGCGAATAACCTCTAACCCCGCCCAAGCTTTGTACCCGCCGGGGCCTCTGGAAGCACTACCATCAGCGTTAGACCTCTCTGCGACGCCGACTGCCTCTATCTTATTCACTCTCTTTCGGAAATAGGTGACCCACTTCGGTAGAAAATCTCTCCAAGCCGGCGTATTGTAGGCGCAGCGAGGATCTAACTTCTCGAGATTCGTTCTCACAAAGTTGGAGATGGTGACGGAGAAACTCATTGGAGAGGAAACTATTTCGCGGATTGTTGTTAGAGGGTCAGTACTGGAATTGGTGGCACAGATCGGGACTGCTTTAGTTTTCGAAGCTGCTGCTGATGTTACTGTGGCACTAGCACAGCTACTAATGCTTCGATCTCCTGGCCCACAGTATACCCGGCCGACCGGCAATGGTGCTGCGGAGGACCCAGATTTACTTGATTCATCGTTCACAACAGCAGCCTGAGTTGGTACTTCAGCTCCATCGACGTCATCGACATCCTGGTGTATTTCGGCGCTATCTCTTTCGATATCGCACCAGGATACGTCTCCTAGGCATTGACTTGGAATGACATTAACCGAGTTTTGTTGCTCATTCATGGTATCTGGCTCAGAGTTGGACCTAGATTCACCATCTTGCTGTGGTATGTCACCGTTTATCAGCCCTTGGGTCTCAGAATCTTCTGTGACCGTTGTTGTTGCCTCAGAAGTACGTCCAACTGGGTCTTGCGGCTGTCTCACAACCTGGACTTGGATTGCTGTTGTCTCTGTTACGGGCGAGAATTGGTAAACTGTTGAGAGGAGAATTGGTAGCTGCATGTAGAATTGGATTTTTAATGGAAGCATGGTTTCTTTATCCAGGCATAGAGCTTATTCGTACGTTCGTACTCGGTACACCTATTCTTTCAATATCTTTGTTCTACAATTAGGAATCAACGATGTGCAGGACAGTCTAAGACCTCATGGCACTCCAATACTGGTACACGACCTCAACCTGTAGCAGACGACGCTCACTGCAGCTGGATTGTCGATACATGTAGAGACAGACGAAGCTTTCCCAATACTACTGAAACGAAATTGACTTTTGGAGCTGACGAGGAGAGAATCCAATGGCCTCACGATGTTTCTAATACACGAGGTAATCTCTGACTCTGCACGATAAATACCACCACGGCATGGCTCCAACTGCATTTAGAACACTTCTCGGAGCATAATTAGGCACAGAAAGCCTTCAAAGCATTCAGATTTCACGCAACAATCATGCTACACTGCATTCGCAATCACCAGCAAGGTGCACAAGTTTCTCAGGCTCACACAAGCACACATCTCACTCGAATCATTTATATCTCACTCGAACCATTGATAGTTAGCATACAGAACAGTTTAACGTTTCTTAGCCGCGACGATTCTACTCTAATTTTACAGACTGCCGACGAAAGTCCTTCTTGCCCAGTATCGACTTTCTAAATGCTTAGCAAGTGATGTCACGGCTACTACTACTCGGGGTTTTCAACTCGCTTTTCTAGTCTAGAAATGTCTTTTGACTAGCTAAGACTCAGAGCGAGCTTTAAATATTTTTTCTCAATAGACAATTTTTTTTGTCGACTAATCACATAAATTCCTACAAATATCGAGCGTTAAAAATGCCCTATTTTGGGAGATAGTAAGGCCGTGCTAAGCCACCAGAAAGTTCATTCCCCGTGAGGAGCGTTTAAATACCCTGTTTTTCGGGATAGTAAGCTCGTGCTAAGCCTCCAGAAAGTTCATTCCCCGTGAACCAGCCTTCCCCTATTATCCTCTATTATAAGGGATACGGGGCGTTAAAAATGCTCTATTTTTTGGGATAGTAAGCCCGTGCTAAGCCTCCAGAAAGTTCATTACCCGTGAACTAGCCTTCCTCCACATCCTCTATCATAAGGGATACAGAGCGTTAAAAATGCCCTGTTTTTTGAGAGAGTAAGCCCGTGCTAAGCCTCCAGAAAGTTCATTCCCCGTGAGGAGCGTTTAAATACCCTGCTTTTCGGGATAGTAAGCTCGTGCTAAGCCTCCAGAAAGTTCATTCCCGGTGCGCCACAGAAGTGATGCCTTCGTCCATCTCCTGGATATTAGAAAGTACGTTCGTGTCAGAAGGCCAACGATTTGAGACTACCTGCGTCAACTTCGGCTCCTTCTTCACAGTCGTGACTTGCACGCCAGAATTCTTTGGACTTTTTTTGTCACTAAGAGGGGTGCCCCCCTTCCCTTATAGACTAGTCGTAAGTCGCCCATGGTCAACTTCGGCCTCTAAATTCGTGCTCTCATAGTGGAGATTTTGCGTGTCATAAGTCTTTGGCCTACGATCAGCACAAGATTCAGGCATTTTACTGTAGCGTTTCAAAGATCCCCTGTTGCAACATGCCACCAGCACTGGATTGATACCGCCACAGCACCGCCCCAGCTTCTCATAGAACACAAGTTTTCGGAGCATGAATAGGCCCTCTTAACACTCAGCTACGATATTGCTATGGCACAAACCGCACTAGACCGCGCTCCCCGATTCTCAAGCTTTTCGAGTTTCACAATAATCTTCACAGCTGCAGCAGCTAATAAGTTCCTTACAGTCTTTACTCAGTAACAGTTACCCAGTTTTACTTTGATCCGACAGGCCGACGACGGAATCCCAGTATAGAGTTTCTAAGAGAAAAAATCGAGGTTCCATTCTTTTTTTTTTTGTGGTGACAGCGCGGGGTTTTCACTCTGCTCTACTTTGGAATCAAGTCTAACTTTAAGAAATGTTTTTTACTAGCTGAAGAGTAAGTTCTGTAACAGTAACTAAAAGCCGGCTACTACATACGTTTTTGTTGACTACACACACGGTAAATTTCTACAGATATTCAGATCTAGGGTAACCATGACGCCCGTTCTATCACTACTCGTAACCCTACGGTACAACTACTATCACTTCAATACTTCATCACTCAAAGCAGCCCCCGTTATTCACGTCACAACTTCAACTCCATCCACACTTCTCAAGTTTCACTTCCTTCATCCTTCCCGCTTTCCACCACTGCCTCTAACTTCTTTTCATAATCTCGTATACCGGCAGTCACTGTTTCCGAGCTACTCTGAGTCTTACTCGCCTATATCTAAATTTCTTTCTCCCGCTTCATCTCTTTTTCCTGCTGCATCTCCACCTCCCTCTCCATCTCCGTCTCACAAAGACTTTTCAGCTCCCCCTTCAGCAACGGAAACCACAACGAGAGTTCGTCGAGCCACGTCCAGTCTGAGTTGGCAGGACTCAGACTGATTTCCCCCTTAGGCTTACTTTCAACCGCCTCCCTCAATTCCGCCCCCACTTCCCCCCATAGTCTCTGAACCACAATCTTTCTCACTCGATCTCGGGCTATATTTAAGCGACTCCAAAAATACATTTGCCTCTTATTCGCCCCTATGTTATCGAAGCTGCGTCCTATTTCAAGCAGGAGGTAGGTGCAAATAAGGTTGGCACTATCTAAATTTTGAATCGCGGCCGGAATCTGGGGGGGGAGGAGGAGGAGTTGTGACTGTCTCTGACTCTGAGCTGGCTTTGTGACAGTTCCACTTTCGATTCCCATTGGGATGCTAGGATACTTAAGAAGCGTTTGTGCCACCTGGAGCGTGTACTTCAACTCCTTTTGGTAGTTTCGTAGCCTTAAAACCGGCTGCGTCTGGAGCCATAGGGCAAGGCCTAAGAGAAAGGACTTCAAAGCCGAATCATAAGTCAAAACCTCACTCTGGGCATGAGGATCGACTGGCAAGTCCAAACTTGATTGATCGGAATCCAGTGCCAACCCCTCCAGCTTGTCCAGAACCTCAACGACTTCCGGTTCATCTGTCAAACCCCACGCAGTAGCTAGGGTCTCTACAATATCTAGCACCAACTCCTCGGGCTCTGAACTTGCCTCCACTGACCCTGAATCTGCCCCTGATTCTTTATCTTCCTTCTTAAGATCCTCCCGCTTGAAAACCAATTGTTCATGCATGTAGTGCCAGCTCGCTTCCTCCAAGACAGGCGCAATACAATCACGGAAATAGCCAGGGCAATAAGAGACTTGGACTTCGCCTGAGATAGTGATAGGTGGCAGCTCTTCTGAATCTCCTGACATCTTCAAATTCTTCTCACTTTCCGCCTTACTCAGTGAAGTTTCACCCAGCTTCCCACGCACACCCGCTTCATAAACACGCTTCTTAGCGTCCTCTACATCACCCTCTCCATACCCCACCGCCGGCAACATACCACCGCCATTTTCGTTGTCCAACGCGCCAAGTACCTCTTGCATCCGTAACACCATCAAAGTGATGGGGAAAACAACTAACACGAACAAAGACAGGAAATCATCTTTGGTGACCGGAAATGCAGTGAAGTTTATGGTGCACAGCTTTTCCTTACTAGCCTTAGGTTGAACTTGTGGTGGTTGCGACCCATTCTCACCCTCTGAGTCTGACTCCGCGGTATTACTATCCTCACGATGACAAATACTAGGAAATTCAAACTCCTCAGCTGAATCTACTAACGCCTTAACCAAAATTGCGTTTACCTGCAGTCGCTGCGGTAAGTGCAACATCGCGTAGAACCATACCACTAGACGCTCAAGGAGGCGGTGTGCGAGTTCTGCATTACCTATAAACGAAAGTTCGTTCGCGATGATGGGTAGAAATTCGTCGCCAGTAAGCCCTAAGTGTTCGTGATATACGACCCAGGGTGAGTACTAACGCTTGCCAGGCCGCCGCCCATTGGGAGATTTCACTGAAGTTCCGGACTGTGGCTCTACCGTCATCTTTTCCTGTTCTACTTGTTTCACCCCGCTTAACTTTAAGTTTTCCGTTTCATCCTGGACCTTAGTAGCAGCCTCAGAATCCTTTTTATCCCTCGCATTGCTTAGCCATTTGTCAAATTCCTTATGATCAAATTCCTTCCAGCCGGCCACTATAGCGGGGGGATTCTGGAAGACAGATTTGATCTTCGCTAATTGCGGTTGGGAGAAATTTGTCCTGTAGAGGTGGGAGTTAGGATTGTGAATCTCTCCTTTGACAATGACATCAATGTCTCCATTAGGCTTAGCGGTGGTTTTGCCAAACAGAGCTGTGACTGGATCGTACTCTGGGGCCAGATTCCTGTTTCTCCGATTCTTTCGGCGGATGAGACGGTCGTCACGCCGGGGCTGAAGGAGCGCGGAGATTTCGGAAATGAGCTGTTCTTGGTCTAAGAAGGGCGGTAGGAGGGGATGTAGAGCTCGCGGATCTTTTTTCGGTGACGGTAGTGCATTCTGAATCTTATCCGCCGGCGATCTCGGAGACTGAGTACGTAGGCTTAGCGGTTGCAGAGACGTTCCCAGGTAGACGAACAGGGTGCTGTGACAGCATACAGACGGTACTGTATTGCTAAGTTCTAAGTCTAAATCCGCATCAGCTATTGTAGTACTAGGTAGCTCAATGTCATCATCCGAATCTAGTCTTTGCAGTCGTCTGCTCCGGCTCACACTCTCGCGTGGTGCAGCGGTAGATTTAAAGTTATCCTGGTCCTGAGTTAAAGTAGTAGGACCCGTTTTAACGTCACCTGAATCGGAATCCAAGATCTCTACCGGTAATTCCGGATCCAGTGACCTAATTCTCCCGGTCTTCCCATCTACCCTCGACCTACATACCGCCAGCAGCGGAATATGATTTAGAAAGGCATTCAAAGAATCATCCAAAGAACCTGTACAAGTAACTGTACTACCACCCTGGGCCTCTGTACTAGTTTTGTCAATGTTTGAATCATTTACACCAGCCTGTACCTCAATATAACACTCAAACCAGGGAAAGACATTCTGCAACTTATGGGCTGAAGCAGGGGGGAAAATACACGAAAGCGCTTGGGAGCTAAATCTCGAGTGCTCAACTGTGGCTGGGTCCAGGTGGAGGCGGAGGCGGCGAAAAGTAGACTCTGACTTGGTGCCGGGATTATTAGCTTCTTCAGTAACTTCGGATATCTCCACGAGCTCCACCTCAGTTACGGGTAAGAATGCTTCATCCAGTCTTTGCCATAACGTGTCGGGATGGAATAGAGAGGGATTTGTCAGGAGTTCGAGGTTCATCGTTTCGTCTAAACAGAGGCAGAATTGGGTGTCACGGAAGACGGTTTTTGAATCTTTACCAGGTAAAACTGTTCCTTCTGCCCTGGTTTTGGAAAGGAGAGTTTCCGCTTCGCTTATGCGCGAAATGGTGGTGAACAGGTCGAAGTCCTTATTCGGCTGAGATGAAGGAACGTTTCCTGCTGTAGGAGTTTCGGCCCGCCTTGCCTTATTCTTCTTCGCGAACACCAAATCGTCGCCAGCTTAGCCTAATATTTCTGCCCTTACTGCTGATTCTGAGTCTTGACCTAAGTTCAGCAGCTCCCGTATCTCCAGCGGAAGACGCTCCAGCGAATCAGCACCACCTACAGTCGGCGCAACAGGTAACACCACAGGAGTTGGCTTGATCGCAGTGGTATCCGAAATCGTCTGCTGCGCGGTGAGGACGGAAAACCAGCGGGGATTCCCTGTACTAAGTCTATTGGTGGTATCTGAGTTACCAGGGTCTGAGCTAACGGTTCCGGAACTTCCCCCCTTCATATCCTGAGTTTTCCTTGCGGCAAATTTAGTGGAACTTTGTTTAGACTTTCTAGCATGCTTAGTAGTTCTCGCTCTTGATTTACCAGATGATCCATTAGGCTTAGCGACAGCAAGTGTGTGATCGGAATCCGGAACAGCGATTTTGTTAGTAGCGCTTCCTTCAGGCGTTTCCCCATCATCTTTGTCGTGTTTGTACTTGGAAACTGATCCTGCACTGCCCTTAGTACTCGAAGTTGATTTACTCTTCTTGCTTTTCTGTTTATCGGAATATGCGTGCGTTGCAAGAGGGTCAGCAGCACCTGAAGTTTCCCGCTGCGAATCGCTTAGGCTAGTTTGGAGCTCGGTGGATTCACTACTTGGGTTGTTACCGCTGCCTGAATTATTATTCAGGACTGCTTGTTCAGAGACGGAATTCCCATTTCCTGTGCCGTTACTAATACCTGCTCCTACCATACCCTGTGTACCAGCCCCACCTGCCGCCCTCTGTTCAGGTTCAGTATGATCTTCTCTCTTCTGCTTAGCATCCTCGTTAGTAGCCCCCGCCGCTTTATTGCCATCAGAAGTAGTAGTTGTGCCATCTGAACCACCTCCACTCCCACACCCGGTAGTACACACTAAAAATGACCTGTAACAGCTCGCACCCCCGCAGCCCCCGATGTAGGCCGTGATGCACGCTAGGACGGCTAGAACAACGAGGACGGAGATACAGATTAGGCCGGGAAGATCCGAGTTGTCTTCGGCCTTGGCAGCATTAGTACTATTAGCCTAATTCTGTTTCATCCCGCTTCTGGCCAGCTTAGCACTGTTATCCCGATCACGATGACTACTTTCGTCTTGCCACGAGCAGGATTCAGGGTCGTAGTACCTCAGCCTGGAGCTAAGATTATTGCCGGGCGCCCTGTCTGACTCTCTGTCACTGAGACTGTTGGATTCCGATTTTCGTTTTCTACTAGTACTAGACTTAGATTTCCCCTCAGACGTGGGCGAAGCTTGGGCTTTGGAGAAAGGTGAGGGTGGCATTGGTGCTTGGGAGGAGCGAGGGACACTCTGGGTTGAGGGAAGCATTTTACTGTTGATGGCCGTAGTATGAGCGTCACTTATGCGGGGGTCCGGGATTTAGATACAGTAGACTTAGTACTTGGGGAATTGAAATTCGATTAACGACCAGTTATTAATACAATCATTTCCGATTACTCGTTCTAGAATATTTTGGATAGTTTCTGACAAAGAGTAAGACCTAATTACTCTAGGCTATCTAACACTATGTCTCTATCGCCTGATCATCCTGTGATATTGGGCGCGGAATAAGGGAGGATAAATAGATTCTGATCCTAGATATAGCAGGGAGCGAATCACGTTAGTAACTCTGGTGGAAATTTTGGAGTAGCAGGATTGCGACGAGAAACAAGGCATTTTTTAATTCACGAGGATATAATAGACATCATTGGAAAACACGATGCATGTCACGTTTGTCATATTTAGTGGAGAGAGGAATTCTAAGCACGATGGTGGCACATTCTGTTAGGATGAGTATATGGAATTTTGAATGTTTGAGTTTGAACCAGCACGGTATGATTCAATGCATCTAACATTAGCACGATTATAATGTATGATACACACGCAGCTAATAAGGGTACCGGCCCTTGAATCGAACACCATCTCTTGCTTGCCTGCTGCGGTCGGCATGGCAGTGCCCTGAGAGCTGGAGATAGTAGGTCCGGGTTAGATGCTGAACCTCGGCTTGTTTATCAGCCCTGGAACGAATTTTTCTCAACGTTGCAACAGATCACATATGCTTCACAGTATCGAGAATAAAATCAATTTGGCTTCACTACGGGCGGAATAGATACAAGTTTATTCCTAAGGCTAGTAGCGTTTCACAGTCTAGACTCTAAAAACTGCAACACTGAATCTGAAAACCATGATACGCTCCTATTAAAACTGCAGTCTAAAATTTCTATAATACGAGTAAAGGCCCAGCTGCGTCCGTCTACACAAATGACGCGATTCCTAGAACGGTGAGAGAGGTCGGGCTCTGCAACTAATAAACGATCAATGACGACTACAGTCTGAAAGTTAAACGGTCTAACGCTACTACACAATCCGTTGAACAAACAGTGTGAAAAAAGAACGAAATCTA
>JACKZZ010017012.1_pt1 | contig 12030 bp, 10 predicted proteins | sample 8027871 | NCBI WGS metagenome assembly JACKZZ01 (sample SAMN15724774, study PRJNA655200) | protist metagenome | isolation source: fluorescence activated cell sorting (FACS) single amplified genomes of... | place: USA: West Boothbay Harbor, Gulf of Maine | collected 2000-07-19
GTAGGATTCTATGGAGCGATTTTGAGAACGCCCGTTACGGGGATTTTGGTATTTTACTATTATTTGTGGGTTTTTTGTTATATAGTTTTTGTCAACAGTGAGTCATTTCACGACACGCGGGCCTGTGAAATTATACCGAGATCGAAGAGTGAAATATTGTTGGACATATTTCGCTGTGAGTAAAACATATGAAGAAAGTTCATATCATGCTCGGCCTCATATTCGATTCGCAAGAACGTATATTTAATGGAGGAACTTAACACTGTGTGGACTATAATATTGGAACTCTGGAATAATATTGGAATCGACAATTCACAGATTCGAATTTATTTCAAATGAATTATTCGTTATAAGTAACTGCTAAAAAAACTCACGAATCGAACACTCAGGTATGTTTCGTCCTCTCCGGCCTTGGTGAGAAAGGGTTAGTCGTGGGTCTCACCGTTCCTCTAATCATGTGCGGTATGATCTCCCATATCGTCGCGGCGCAATATGATCCTGATGACATTTTTACTCATCTCCTCGCGCAAGACGGGTTGTCGATCTCATTAATCTGGCGAGACGGCGCTCCTGCTGTGTTAAAAGATAAAGACAAAGCGATTCATAAAAACAATCTTCACATACTCAACGCGGCAGAAAAAGCAGAGCAGGATCAGATAGTAGCCGATAACACCGGCGTGCATCGGCTCTGTAAACAGCGGAATATGATAGGGCTCCATCAACATCTAGTCCGGACCAAAGCAAATGTGAATTGGGTAAATCCAATAACGACGATGACAAGTCTTTGTGTTGTATTGGATAAGGAGATGGAGAATGGTGCACACATGTTGTTGAATAAGAAAGCCGATCCTAGCGTGCGATGTGAGGCTATGGGCAACGCGTATCCGATTCATTTGGCATGTCGGAGGGCTTTGCCTGCGACTGTGAAGAGATTAATCGCATATTCGGCGAACATACATGCGAGGGATAAGAAGACCGGACAGGTGAGTCTGCATTACGCGGCGAAGCGGGGGAATGCGGAGGTGTTGAGGACATTGATAGAAGCCAAAGCCGACATGGAAGCGATGGATAGAATGCGGAGGAAACCCTTGGCGATTGCAGCGGTAGAGGGACACCATGAGTGTGTAATGCTGATGACGAGTGAAGTTTGGGCGAAGGAGAGAGCGGAAATACAGGCGAGACAGAAGATTGCGAGCGGACTGGCAAAGGATCCGGAAGCGGCTCGGTTGGCGCAAATGGCGATTGATGCGGATTTGAATCGTATACTTATTATGTCGATTTTTGGAGGGGAATTGGGATCGTGACATATAGAATTGATTCTATCTGTATGTATATGCAATTTATTGGTGAGTGTATAGAACAGTACGTCTTCAACAATTAAGTGTGCATGGATATCAATTGATCGAGGGTATAGCTATACAGTATTCACAGACTCTGAGTGTCTTCGCGCGGCTCTTCTTATAGTGCATATATTGTTTATATCAAGATTAAAATATGATATCACTCTCAAAAAACCATATCACTACCCCGTACTATACGCAAAAAAAAACCATCATCACTCTCAGGCGATTGGGGCGAGCCCGAGTTCGAAAAACTCATTCGTTCTCACGAAGTCTCCAAAATTCTGCAACGACATAATACCGGATATATCGGTAAATGGACGCTGGATCTCCAATCTAAACTAGAAGATGAGATCAAACGGGGCAAAGTCGAACTCCGTCTCCAAAACGATGACGTCTTATTCAGACACTGTCATCTAGCTCAAATAGAAATCCGCTGCAAGCCCAAAGCCTCCCGACACTGGAAAATCCTCGTCAAAAGAGTGACCAATCCAGACGGCACTTTCGTGGAAAACAAATTCCTAGAGGATGTGCTCTCGACGCAATCACTCAAGAATGTTTCTCAAACGGCGAGCGAACTGTTGTACTTATTGAACATGGTCGGCGTTGATAAATATGTTAACGAAAGCGTCCAACAAAGTAGTGCGGCCGCATTGAACCAGGAAAATTCAAATAGTACTACTGAAGGAGCTAGTCAACCTTCGGCGGTGAGAAAAAGGAAAGGGAAGGACGGGCATGGGAAGAGTAATCAGGAACATAAGTTGGCGCCGCTCTTTGAGTCGATTCGGTATGAGGAATGTGAGGATGAAATCGACGAAGATGACCCAGCGAACCCGTATCCGGGGATTAATTCAGTGTATCACACGGATCTTTGGATCTGCCAGATTGCGGACTGTATGGCCGAGACGGCGTTGCAGGCAGACATAGGATTGCCGTTGGGGGAGCCATTTTTTAAGAATGGACAGATCTTTGAGTGGAAAGAAGCGATTGATGTTCGGAAGGCGTGTATGAATAAGCATGAAATTTAGGGGGAAGGAGGGAGCTTAATTGATATATCATATGTCAGAGGAGGAAGGCGTGAGTATATGGATATGAGCATATGATATTTAATTGTAGTGAGTTTGGGGTTGTGACGGGCATATCACGGCGTGTATGTAGGGTGCATCAGTCTCATGGATAGGTCAGTCTCGCATATCTCAAACTCACAGTGCATATATATGAATTCATGGGGACTCTGATATCGATGAGTATAGGATATGTGGGTTCATATACGTTTAATTATGGGGTTGATATGTCATATGTTTATTTCATTCGCGCGCGTATAATATGGTGGGGCGGTGCAAGTACACTATAGACGCGAGTGTGCATCGCAAAGAAAAAAAATCTCATGTTGATTGGTTTCTGGCAATATACGTAATATTGTCCTCTGGTCTAAGTCCAGAAGAGGGATCAGCTTGCATCTCAGATAGTCTGATTCCATACGCGGTGAGATCCATTGATGTCATCAATGAGCATTAAAATTCCGGAACAAATATTCGCTAACAAATAAGATTTCAAAAGGTAACTCATAAGATGATGTAAGTCATACTGATCATAAGGTAATTTCAGAAGATCGCAGATTGAAAATTATTGGGGACACATTGTTCCATGAAGTAACATGGCGAGGTATAATGCTAGAAGAATGCAATTCTAAAATCAAGGTCGCAGTGCGGAACATCTTGTTCCCAGTCTGCGTCAGCACTAACATTCATTCCGTAAATTACAACGAAATCTATCTATAGTCAATCAACAACATTACTGAGTATTCATTCCCATATAAATCACAAAAAAGTAAAATAGCGATGAGCACACGTGAGGCAGAGTTGGGAACTACATATTTCCCTCTCGAATCTGTCAATCATATATCTTTGAAGTTAACGTAAAGAACATAGCTTGTCTTGAATGAAATCATTTTTAGAAGTAACGTAAAGAACATAGCACGATATAATTCTTTTCAGATAACAAACACTGGCAATGCTAGCAAGTAGTCCTCTGTGTGCATGCAAATGAGATCGGGAACAAAATCTCAATATGAGTCCTGACAGTCATATTAGCTGCACACAAAGATCGCGCTACACATGAAGACTACATCTAGACTGCAATTTTAGAAATATGTCCCTCCACGAACAGCCCCCCTGTTAGCCTGAAAATTTTAATTCACACATGCGATCATACCACTCTCACCTATAGAGTCATTGGATGTGACTCGTGCGTGATGAACGGACATGATGTGTGTCAACGTGCGAACAATACGCATGAGTCCAATACTAAAAGATCGATGTATAGAAAATTGTTGTATATATGGGGGGCGTTAGAGTCTATTCTCTTCCATATGAATTTGATTAAGGTTTTGACGATATAGATCCTCCTGAATCCTTCGAACAACACTTTTCACGCCCATATCATCACTCATCAATCCTCCCCATCATTTATTTGTATCACTCAGAAAAAGATTGAGCATATCAGTGTGTAGTATAGTAGGCATTGGAGGAAGAACTTCGGTTCTTCCTGAATACGTAGCACAAACTTTTCAGAGAAAGATGTGATGTCAAAGAGATGATAGCCAGAAAAAAAAAAGAGAAACACCAAAATCAAAAGACACAGAGAAACATCAAAAGACACAGCACCATCAACAGATAGTGTGGAAAAAATAAAACGTTCTGCACCATGCCAAAAGACGTTCAGAATCACTTTCGTCGTCAAACAAAGAAAAACGTCGTGAAATGCGAGTCAACAAATGTCAACGCTGAAAAGTAAGACCGAACACGTTCTCAAATATGTAGAAGCATCCATTTTTATCCTCGTTCATAGGACTTACAGCATTAGTAAGTTACTAATTCCCTGTCCGCCTATATCATTATATGGCTCCTCCCAGCAGGTGCCTACGCGAGATGTGAGATATTAGTTGACGTATCAGCTTCCCGTCTGTATGGCGACTATATTCAGCTTTCTCTCCCTGTAGGGAGTCCTCGGCGAATATAGTTCTGCTATAATCTGGACTACAGTTGTATCGATGCACTGCTTGACACCCCAGATACACCACTATAGTCATTTGAGATCTCCTAGACATTTCTGTTGATCACTCCCCGACCTCCGTATCTGTAAACCATAGATATTAAATAGGAACTGCGTGCTCGGATACAGAGAGTGGTTCTCGGTGTAGGACAACATTGACCATATCAGTCCATTCCCATATTGATTTCAATGACAGTTTGTCATTTTAAAATCTCCGTGATTCAAACACCACGTTACATGTATCATGCGTATCTGATCGAGAGAGCTGTGTTCGGTGGAGATCGTGATATATTATCAGTAACAGAAATGCCTATCTTAACAAACACATGAAGTACTTGAAAAGCCATAGAGAATCTACTTTTATTGGTTGCTGTATCACTTATCGACTTGCCTACTCCAAAGAGTTGTGACGTATCATAAGTATGTCTACAACGTCCGACACTACACTTCCGTTCTTCCCGTTCCCGTCTCTTCATGAGACGTCGGACGAACCACGCGGTGTGGTGCGTCAGTCATCTACATGGCGAGGATGATGTTGACCACTTAGCAGCAAGAGCTGCCGTCGGCGGTGTTGTTCGGGGCCGGAGTCGAGGCCGTGGTGTTGCTGCTGGACGCAACAACACAGCAGGCATCAGCGACAGTCGTGATCTGAGAGTTTTTATATTCCATCGCAGTTTCTGCATGTACAGAATCACGTTATGCGACCCACTCATCACACGCTTCTCTAACTGAAAAAGCTGTGTTACACAACCACAGGTCACCAATCGACACCATATGATAAGAAACGGTACTCCCGCTCCGTCCAAGTGCTGACTTTGCTCGGTCCCGGCTTTCGAGCACTTGGCAGCCTGAACAATGAGTGTCCCGTTGCCGGCAGGGATTCTAGTCAGCTCTGCTGTTCCCTTGAGCACTTTGCCCTGCGGAGTGCAGTACTCCTTCTCCAAATTGCTTGCCATGAAGCCCGTGTTGACGCAGCAAGCCTGAATGATATGATTCAAATGGATGTCAACCACTACCACTGATCACACCCTGTGATATTAAAACTGTGACCGCCCATATGCCACAAATATAGTTTCTCCATTACAAGAGTGACCATCGGATATTCACGAGAGTTTTAACTCACTTATGCATGCAACAAATTACATACCTCTTGGCAGTCAGACTTGATAGCCGGAAGGTCAGAACCAACGTCATGGGTAGATTCTTCGTTCTGGCAAGACTTCCAGCTCTTGAAGGCCAATTGGTCACCGTCGCAGAGTCCAGCAGCCGCTTTGCCATCCTCCGGAATCTTGTTGTAGTCGGAACAATCTGAATCATTCAAATGAGAACGTTGACATAGACACAGCCAGTCCGCATCGACAAATGGATTGATGGAATCTGTATAGCGAATCATGGTGTTCGGAGCATTGCTGACATGCCAGAGACCATGTGCAAAAGTCATTCACATGCAAAAACCTATGCCTATACGTTTCGCACTGGGCGGCTCGACACAGCACTCCCCCGCGACAAAGTTGACCTGAGAGTATGTGTCCCATCACAGCATGCACCCAAACATGTCACTGCAACCTCAGACAGACCGACTTGATCTCACACCAATGAAAATACTGAAACACAGAGAGCCCTGATCTCACGGATCCGGGCTAGCGAAAAAAAAACCTTTATACAATCACACAGAATCAATGAACATGAGAAGAAACAGGACCTGGGCTCCGGTCAAGGCCCGAGAGCTCGTGGCATTCGAGCAGGGGGCAGCCGCAACGATCTGATCCTCGGGCTCGCCAAGCATGTTAAACCCAGGCTGGTTAGACACGGTGTTTGATCCTTTGAGGACTTTGCCCTGCGGAGTGCAATACTCCTCCTCCAAGTTCGTTGCAGTGAACTGCGTCTTGACGCAGCAGGCCTGAATGATATGACAGAAATGGATATCAATTATACTACCACTTGATCACAGCGTGAGATATTAAACACGGCTGCCGCCCGTGTGACACTATATTTTCTCCATTACAGGCGTCGTCATTGAACATTCACGAGTTTTCCTTCCCTTCTGCATTCAACAAATGTGATACCGCGTGGCAGTCCCCCTTGACAGTAGCGTCGTCCAGGTCAGTGTCTAGCTTCTGGGTAGACTTTTTGTCCTTGCAACTTTTCCAACCCGGAAAGGCCAATTCGCCATCATCGCAGAGATCAGTTTTCTCCTCGCCATCGCCATCTGTCTCCAAAAACGCCCAGTAGTCGGAGCAATCTGAAAAATCCAAATGAAACTGTGACACTATCGATGAACTGATGAAATCTGTATACCGAATAATACTGTCTTGAGCACTGCTGCTAACATGCCACTCAGACCATGTGCAAGAGTTATTCACACGCAAAAACCTATGCAGGAATGTCTATACGTTTCGCACTGGGGATGACACAGCAAGCATCCGCGACAGCCTGGACCTGAGATTATATGTTCCATCACAGTTTCTGTGTGTCCAGAATCACGTTATTTGATGCTTCTTTACCTGTAACACATGTGTCACGCTTTTTTAACTGCAAAAACTGTCTCACGCTTTTTTGACTGCAAAACCAGTGTCACAGAATCACAGGTACTCAATTCACATGAGCAGAAACGGTTCCACCTGCGCTCCGGTCAGTTGATTAATGCCTTCGGTCTTGGCACTCGAGCAGGGGCCGTCCTTAACTATGGAACCGTTGGTACCGATGGCAGCCACATGAGCCTCCTTGTTGATCACTTTGCTCTGCGGAGTGCAATACTCCGCCTCCAAGTTCGTTGCAGTGAAGTGCGTCTTGACGCAGCAGGCCTGAGTGATAAGATTCGGACAGGTATCACCTACTCTCAGTGATCACTGCGTGAGATCATGGTAAAACTGCAACCGACGCTATGACACTGTAGCATTGCAGGAGTCGTCATTGCGCATTCACGAGAGTTTTAAATTACTCATGTGTTCAGCAAGTCATATATACAGTTGCGCAGTCAGACTTGATGTCCCCGAGCTTGGAAAACTTGCTCTTGGTGGACACTGTTGTATGGCACTTGGTCCAACTCTTGAAGACCACTTCGTTAGCGCCGCAGAATCCAGCGGCATCAGCAGCATCCTCATCCGGAATATTCCAATAGTCGGAGCAATCTCAACAAATTTCAAATGAAACTGTGGAAATAAGCAACCCCTTATCCACCGATGGAACGATGAAATCTGTATAGCGAATAATTCTGTTTCGAGCCACTGAGACCATGTGCAAAAGTCATTCACATGCGAAAACTTATGCCGGAGTGTCTATACATGCAGCATCATCATCACCCGAAAGCAGGAGAGCGTCTGCACCGATAGCGCCTGCGGCCACCGTGACCATGATTTTCGAAAGAGTCATCTTGATTCGTTTAGACTATACTGGTCGCAGTATAAACGTCGATAGAGCCTGACAGATCAGGAAAAAAAAAATATGTGGTAAATTTGAGACCGATGATATGTAAGCTGATATCTCGCGTCTCCGTCATGCTGAATCTCTCGAATTCGACTGACTATGTGTTTCGACTCGTCACTCGATCACGGACACATATCTCTCACAAAAAAGAGATATCCTTTTGAACACATGCCTGCAATCGAGCCACTTCATTTTTTACGACAGAGCAATACTCGCACAAATGTGTAACTTTGTTCCAAAGGGGGTTCAAATGCTGCTCTCTTGAGAATGTAATTCTGAGAATGCTTTCTCTGAAAAGTTTGTGCTGCGTATTCAGGAAGAACCGAAGTTCTTCCTCTAATGCCTACTATACTACACACTGATGCTCCGTCTTTTCTGAGTGATACAAATATTAAATGATGGGGAGGATTGATGAGTGATGATATGGGCGTGAAAAGTGTTGTTGGGATAATCCGAAGGATTCAGGAGGATCTATCGTCAAAACCTTAATCAAATTCATATGGAAGAGAATAGACTCTATCGCCCCCCATATATCCAACAATTTTCTATACATCGATCTTTTAGTATTGGACTCATGCGTATTGTTCGCACGTTGACACACATCATGTCCGTTCATCACGCACGAGTCACATCCAATGACTCTATAGGTGAGAGTGGTATGATCGCATGTGTGAATTAAAATTTTCAGGCTAACAGGGGGGCTGTTCGTGGAGGGACATATTTCTAAAATTGCAGTCTAGATGTAGTCTTCATGTGTAGCGCGATCTTTGTGTGCAGCTAATATGACTGTCAGGACTCATATTGAGATTTTGTTCCCGATCTCATTTGCATGCACACAGAGGACTACTTGCTAGCATTGCCAGTGTTTGTTATCTGAAAAGAATTATATCGTGCTATGTTCTTTACGTTACTTCTAAAAATGATTTCATTCAAGACAAGCTATGTTCTTTACGTTAACTTCAAAGATATATGATTGACAGATTCGAGAGGGAAATATGTAGTTCCCAACTCTGCCTCACGTGTGCTCATCGCTATTTTACTTTTTTGTGATTTATATGGGAATGAATACTCAGTAATGTTGTTGATTGACTATAGATAGATTTCGTTGTAATTTACGGAATGAATGTTAGTGCTGACGCAGACTGGGAACAAGATGTTCCGCACTGCGACCTTGATTTTAGAATTGCATTCTTCTAGCATTATACCTCGCCATGTTACTTCATGGAACAATGTGTCCCCAATAATTTTCAATCTGCGATCTTCTGAAATTACCTTATGATCAGTATGACTTACATCATCTTATGAGTTACCTTTTGAAATCTTATTTGTTAGCGAATATTTGTTCCGGAATTTTAATGCTCATTGATGACATCAATGGATCTCACCGCGTATGGAATCAGACTATCTGAGATGCAAGCTGATCCCTCTTCTGGACTTAGACCAGAGGACAATATTACGTATATTGCCAGAAACCAATCAACATGAGATTTTTTTTCTTTGCGATGCACACTCGCGTCTATAGTGTACTTGCACCGCCCCACCATATTATACGCGCGCGAATGAAATAAACATATGACATATCAACCCCATAATTAAACGTATATGAACCCACATATCCTATACTCATCGATATCAGAGTCCCCATGAATTCATATATATGCACTGTGAGTTTGAGATATGCGAGACTGACCTATCCATGAGACTGATGCACCCTACATACACGCCGTGATATGCCCGTCACAACCCCAAACTCACTACAATTAAATATCATATGCTCATATCCATATACTCACGCCTTCCTCCTCTGACATATGATATATCAATTAAGCTCCCTCCTTCCCCCTAAATTTCATGCTTATTCATACACGCCTTCCGAACATCAATCGCTTCTTTCCACTCAAAGATCTGTCCATTCTTAAAAAATGGCTCCCCCAACGGCAATCCTATGTCTGCCTGCAACGCCGTCTCGGCCATACAGTCCGCAATCTGGCAGATCCAAAGATCCGTGTGATACACTGAATTAATCCCCGGATACGGGTTCGCTGGGTCATCTTCGTCGATTTCATCCTCACATTCCTCATACCGAATCGACTCAAAGAGCGGCGCCAACTTATGTTCCTGATTACTCTTCCCATGCCCGTCCTTCCCTTTCCTTTTTCTCACCGCCGAAGGTTGACTAGCTCCTTCAGTAGTACTATTTGAATTTTCCTGGTTCAATGCGGCCGCACTACTTTGTTGGACGCTTTCGTTAACATATTTATCAACGCCGACCATGTTCAATAAGTACAACAGTTCGCTCGCCGTTTGAGAAACATTCTTGAGTGATTGCGTCGAGAGCACATCCTCTAGGAATTTGTTTTCCACGAAAGTGCCGTCTGGATTGGTCACTCTTTTGACGAGGATTTTCCAGTGTCGGGAGGCTTTGGGCTTGCAGCGGATTTCTATTTGAGCTAGATGACAGTGTCTGAATAAGACGTCATCGTTTTGGAGACGGAGTTCGACTTTGCCCCGTTTGATCTCATCTTCTAGTTTAGATTGGAGATCCAGCGTCCATTTACCGATATATCCGGTATTATGTCGTTGCAGAATTTTGGAGACTTCGTGAGAACGAATGAGTTTTTCGAACTCGGGCTCGCCCCAATCGCCTGAGAGTGATGATGGTTTTTTTTTGCGTATAGTACGGGGTAGTGATATGGTTTTTTGAGAGTGATATCATATTTTAATCTTGATATAAACAATATATGCACTATAAGAAGAGCCGCGCGAAGACACTCAGAGTCTGTGAATACTGTATAGCTATACCCTCGATCAATTGATATCCATGCACACTTAATTGTTGAAGACGTACTGTTCTATACACTCACCAATAAATTGCATATACATACAGATAGAATCAATTCTATATGTCACGATCCCAATTCCCCTCCAAAAATCGACATAATAAGTATACGATTCAAATCCGCATCAATCGCCATTTGCGCCAACCGAGCCGCTTCCGGATCCTTTGCCAGTCCGCTCGCAATCTTCTGTCTCGCCTGTATTTCCGCTCTCTCCTTCGCCCAAACTTCACTCGTCATCAGCATTACACACTCATGGTGTCCCTCTACCGCTGCAATCGCCAAGGGTTTCCTCCGCATTCTATCCATCGCTTCCATGTCGGCTTTGGCTTCTATCAATGTCCTCAACACCTCCGCATTCCCCCGCTTCGCCGCGTAATGCAGACTCACCTGTCCGGTCTTCTTATCCCTCGCATGTATGTTCGCCGAATATGCGATTAATCTCTTCACAGTCGCAGGCAAAGCCCTCCGACATGCCAAATGAATCGGATACGCGTTGCCCATAGCCTCACATCGCACGCTAGGATCGGCTTTCTTATTCAACAACATGTGTGCACCATTCTCCATCTCCTTATCCAATACAACACAAAGACTTGTCATCGTCGTTATTGGATTTACCCAATTCACATTTGCTTTGGTCCGGACTAGATGTTGATGGAGCCCTATCATATTCCGCTGTTTACAGAGCCGATGCACGCCGGTGTTATCGGCTACTATCTGATCCTGCTCTGCTTTTTCTGCCGCGTTGAGTATGTGAAGATTGTTTTTATGAATCGCTTTGTCTTTATCTTTTAACACAGCAGGAGCGCCGTCTCGCCAGATTAATGAGATCGACAACCCGTCTTGCGCGAGGAGATGAGTAAAAATGTCATCAGGATCATATTGCGCCGCGACGATATGGGAGATCATACCGCACATGATTAGAGGAACGGTGAGACCCACGACTAACCCTTTCTCACCAAGGCCGGAGAGGACGAAACATACCTGAGTGTTCGATTCGTGAGTTTTTTTAGCAGTTACTTATAACGAATAATTCATTTGAAATAAATTCGAATCTGTGAATTGTCGATTCCAATATTATTCCAGAGTTCCAATATTATAGTCCACACAGTGTTAAGTTCCTCCATTAAATATACGTTCTTGCGAATCGAATATGAGGCCGAGCATGATATGAACTTTCTTCATATGTTTTACTCACAGCGAAATATGTCCAACAATATTTCACTCTTCGATCTCGGTATAATTTCACAGGCCCGCGTGTCGTGAAATGACTCACTGTTGACAAAAACTATATAACAAAAAACCCACAAATAATAGTAAAATACCAAAATCCCCGTAACGGGCGTTCTCAAAATCGCTCCATAGAATCCTAC
>JACKZZ010000701.1_pt1 | contig 12028 bp, 9 predicted proteins | sample 8027871 | NCBI WGS metagenome assembly JACKZZ01 (sample SAMN15724774, study PRJNA655200) | protist metagenome | isolation source: fluorescence activated cell sorting (FACS) single amplified genomes of... | place: USA: West Boothbay Harbor, Gulf of Maine | collected 2000-07-19
CATGAGCGCTTTCTCCGACAAAGGCTACCGGCGCATGAGCATGACCGGCGCAACCATACACGACCCCGTGATCCTCGAGCTCATTGAGTGGGGCACCTCGCGCTCCTTCGAGGAGGAGCTAGCAGAGTGGATGGAAAACCACAGCTCAGAGTTCGTCGACGAGTGCGGCATCGACGAAGAGCAGCCCCTGACCTGGGGCAACGCCTTCCGGGAATATATCGAGTGGCTCGACGCGAAACTAGGCGAGTTCTGCTCCGACCTCTCCGTGAGCTCCGAGGAGGTCGCCGAGAAGATGGCAGCGACCATTGACAAGAACAAGGACGAGGAGTTCTTTCCCGCGTTCATGAACATCACAGAGTACGACGTGTTCGTCGCCCAAATGCACGAGCTCGCCCTGAAAGCGCGGCGAGAGAGAGAGGCCACCGAGGCGGTAGAGGAGGCCGCTGAAGCCGACGACTCTGGTGTCATGAACATCTCTGGCATCTGGGAGGCTGACCCCACCAAGTACGACCCCGAGTCCGCCGAGGCCGCTCTGAAGCACGCCAACTGCCCGTGGGTTTTCAGGAAGGTTCTCAAGCGCGCGGCTCGCTTTGTCAAGAATATCACGATGAAGCAGGAGGAGAAAGAGCTCACGTTCAGCTTCACTCTGCACCTGTTTGGAACTACTGTGAACACAATTCAATACGGCGAGATGTGCCCCGACACGAACTTGTGGGACAAGCCTGTGAAGGTCAGGTGGGATCAACCCGCCAAGGACGGGCTGCGTTTCGAGCAGTTTGAGAACCCCGGCATTCCTGCCGACAGCCGCGATCGTGGCCACATGTACTTGGAAGACGACGGCGACAGGCTGGTTTGGGTCACCAGGCTGTACCGACCGGACCTCGACAAGGAGTCGTACTACGTGCAGCACTTTCTGAGAAAGGGAAGCGCGCTGGCCGAGAGCGGGGGGGAGAGCAGCAGGAGAAAGTAAGTAGGAAGTAGTAATCGTAAGAGAATGTTGCTTGAAACTAATATTAGCATATGGTTTGTTGTTTTTCTTTCCTCTTGTATATTAAATTAGCAAAGGGTCCAAAGCAAATATTATTTTCTACGGCATTATTCACTTATGAAACTACTCATACTGTCAGCAGACTGCAGTAGTCCGGTGATCCCGCTGCGAACTCCAAGTGTCCGTTGCTTCCATCGCCGCGCACGACGATATTCTCGACGGAAAGTTTGCACTTGGAGTCGTAGTTGGGCTTGCCCGCGGCGAGGCCGAGCTCAGGCACGGCGGTCATGCAGCCAGAATAGCCGTCGTCGCCGCTCAGGCCGTTCCAAATGTCACTCACTAGAGTCCACAGGCAATCCGTTCCCTCCACGCAGCCCCCAGAACCGTAGATGTGTCCTGACGCGTCGTTGCAGAAGCAGGCAAAGTCGTTGGAGGAATTGCACTCGTCGCAGCTGCTGTACTGCGGTTCAGGGCACTGGTAGCCAGCGCTGAGGTCGGACGCGGAGCACGTCGTGATGGTCACGATGCCGGCGACGTCCTTCCGCACCGTCACGTGCGCGTCATCTGCGTTGTCGATGTCGAGGCCTGAGCTGATCTGGTGGCCGCCAGCGGCAAAGTTCATGAAGACGCCGTTTCTGGGGCAAGCCTCCAGAGAGTCGATCTCCCCGCTGCCGCCTCCCCACTGCCACGTGTCAGGAGTCATCCACAGCGGTGCCGCCCAGATGCCGTTGCACGAGTCCATGGAAATGTCGTAGTCCAGGGAGGTGAAGTTGTGCATGGGAATTTTACACGGCTCGCTCTTGGCGACCAGGCACTCAGCCTTGCCGGGCGCCACCTCGATGTAAACGCTGTTGGGGGAGCCCTCGCAGGGAACGGGGGCGGTGCCCATGTCGTTGACTCCGCCGTTCTCGGATGAGCAGCTGTACGAGGAGCCAGGAGGGGAGGAGAAGGCCCAAGTCTGGGAGGCGTCTGAGGAAGGCGTGCAGACGGAGGCTGTGGAAAGGGATGGCAGAAGCAGCAGCGAGGCGATGGCGGCTATGCGGCTCATCGTGATTGTTGCGGTGGTTTTTTGGAGTTTATCTGGGTGCTGGAGTGGAGGGGTGGCCTTAACTTTTTGCAGAGTCGGTATCGGTCGACAGAACTGTTGCCCGCTACTTTTTGATTCACTTCGGATTCATGATTTTTTCGATTTTTTACACATCTCTGTATTTCCCCCCTTTCCTCTTCTCCTCCTCCTCTTCGACGATGCGGCGGTCCTCCTTCCGCCCCACTCCCTCGCTGCTCTGCCTGACCATCTTCCTCCTCTCCCTATCCCTCTCCTTCCCATTCCTCCGCCCCCTCGCCCCCTCCCAACCGACTTCCCACGTGAGGATGCTTTCGAGGGTGGCCAACCCTCTTTCTGGCACGCAGCAGGCGCCCCCCTCCTCACTTCCCGTACCGCCGCACACATCGCGGACATCGCGCACGTCCTTTTATTCCACTCCGCCGGCCTCCTCCTCCGCGTCCGCGTCCGCGTCTGCCGCCGCCACCGCCTCGGCCGCCTACTCAGCGTCCTCCATAACCGTGTTACGGGGGCTGGACCCAGTCCGCAAGCGTCCCGGCATGTACATAGGGTCCACCGGTCCCACCGGTCTCCACCACTTGATATGGGAATGCGTGGACAACTCCATAGACGAGGTCTACGGCGGTTTTGCGTCAGTAGTATCAGTAGTAGTGAACTCAGATGGCAGTGTGAGTGTAAGTGATGACGGTAGAGGTATACCAACGGACATACATCCTCTTTCGAATGTATCTGCTTTAGAAACTGTCATGACTGTGCTGCATGCAGGAGGTAAGTTCGGGGGAGAAGCATCTGGATATCAGATATCTGGAGGTTTGCATGGTGTCGGTATATCTGTTGTGAACGCTTTAAGCGACTTTGTTAAGGTTAGAGTACGCCGTGATAATGTATGCCATACTATCACATTCAACAACGGTGTAGCGGCAAGTCCTTTAGCGATAGAAGGTTTAGATCCTGTATTGGATTCAGTGCCATCGTATGATAACGATGATGAAGCGCGTGATAAATCGACCGCGCTCAATAACAATAACACGACCATGCTAACTAAAGGAACTACAATAACATTCCTACCATCCCTATCGATCTTCAAATCCGAAACAGGCTCACCGTCAATAAGCTTCGACAAAAAGTATCTGGAAACCCGAATGTCAGAATTGTCATTCTTGAATCCTGGTTTGACAATGGTCTTAGAGGACAGGCGACCCGACGTCGGCCGTTCAAAAAACCCCTCGTACAAGAAAGTTTTCAAGAGTGTCGACGGTTTGAGTGAGTATTGTGATAAACTGTGTCACGGTAAGACGCCATTATTAAGTGTTGTCAAAACGAATACAACTGGTGGTGGTATTAGTAATATTAATTACGTTAATAATAGAGTATCGCATTTGTTGTCGGACGACGGTACCACTATTATATCACACGGCGTTACCAACACTACTAAAGGGACGATAACAACGTCAATAGCTATACGGTATTCTTCTGATAGTTACACAGACAGTGTTGTGTCGTTTGTGAATAACATTAAAACGAAGGATCACGGATGTCACGTTGATGGGATGAAGACGTGTTTGACTAGAATCGTCAATCAAGCAGCTAGAAGAATGGGGAGGTTGAAGGAGGGCGACAGCAACATCATAGGAGAGTACGTCAGAGAGGGCATGACTGCTGTGGTGAGCGTGAGCTTGCCTGAGCCTGAGTTCGAAGGGCAGACTAAGGGGAGATTGGGGAATACCGACGTTAAAGGTGTTGTGGATGGCGTGTTGAGCAGGGACTTGACTGCGCTGTTCGAGTGGAGGCCTGACGTGGTCAACAGAATCATAGACAAGAGCATCAGTTCCATGAATGCCGCCAACGCCGCCAAGGCTGCCAGGGACATGATTCGGAGGAAGACGCTGCTGACGAGTAGCGTGCTGCCTGGCAAGCTGTCGGATTGTCAGACCAGGGACAACGACGTGGCAGAGATATTCATCGTTGAGGGCGACAGTGCTGCCGGCAGTGCCAAGCAAGGCAGGGACAGGTTCAACCAAGCTATCCTGCCGCTGAGAGGCAAGATATTGAACATTGAGAGGGCCGGGGTTGAGAGGATATACCAGAACACTGAGCTGCAGTCGTTGATCTCTGCCATTGGCATCGGCGTCAAGAACCAAGCGTTCGACGTCAACAAGTTGAGGTACAAGAAGATCATCATCATGACCGATGCGGACGTTGACGGTGCGCATATACGCGTGTTGCTGTTGACGTTCTTTTACAGATATCAGCGCAAGTTGATTGAGGAGGGTTACGTTTATTGCGCTTGTCCTCCTCTGTATAAGATAACTACGGGTAAAAAGAGTGTATATGTTTATGATGAGGAGGAGAAGAACAAGTATTTGGACGGGTTGAGTAAGGAGGTGAGAGATAGATGCACTTTACAGAGGTTTAAAGGTTTGGGTGAAATGATGCCGCAGCAGTTGTGGGAAACTACCATGGATCCTGAGAAACGGACGCTGAAACAAGTCACTATTCAGGATGCTGAGGAGAGTGATCTTGTTATGAGCACGTTGATGGGGGGTGATGTTGGACCTAGGAAAGAATTCGTCATGAGAGAGAGTGGGAGGATGGTTGATAGTGGGGATTTGGATTTTTAGAGGTTTGCCCTTTTTGAGAGAGAGAGAGAGAGAGAGAGAGAGAGAGAGAGAAAGGTGAGTGGATTGTGCGTGGTATCGTGATTTGAGCGAATTGTGACGATGGCGATGACGACTTATACTTGTGATGCAGTTCTGTGATGAAAATTGCCTTTTCCATTTAGCGAGACCTGCGTTGTTTGTGGCTGGACGTGTGAGCCCCGCAACTTCGCAGAAAAAGGAGGGTCCGGAGCGCCGCTTTGTCGAGACCGTTGTTTATGTATTGAAGGATTGTAGATTTTTGCTTTGGTGCTGTCACTGATAGCGATCTTGAAAACTAGGACTCCCGTATCCGTGTTGTCATAGGCGTTTTCGTGATGAATGCGGCATTAATCCAGTAAGGCATGCATTTCAACGGCCGTCTAAGCGATCTAAATAGTTTTGGAGTTTGCTGCGCCGGACGCTGCGCCCACGCAAACGGTAACCACCGAGCTTTCGTCTAGTATAAATCCTTTGCAGAGGGCTGCGCGATCCCGAGGACTAACACGCCGCTATGATTAAAGGAGGCGGAGAGGGTTAATGGTATCGAATCCAGGACCTCTTTCGTCATTAGACTTTCTGAGAACTGCATCACTGTCATTGTCGCCGTAGCCGTCGTCGTCTTCTTCGCAGTGCGTCACATTTCTTTATTCTCTCTCGCTGACCCCTCATCTCTCTTCTCTCAACACGTATTTTCAGGTTATAAAAGTAGATGGTGTGTACAGTAGGGGTGCTGGGGGGGGGAGAGGATGAGTGCGGTTGTTTGTAACACTAAAGAATTTAATTGTTTATATTGCCAAGCTTAAAACGCCCATCCACTCATTTTGGCATTCTCCCAATATGCCCGTGTGACGTCGCTCTCGTTGACAGCGGTGGTGCTCAAGAAGAGCGGGCAACCGTTCTGATCGACCGCGATGAAGGCGAGCGAGATCTCAAATTAGCCGGGCAGGCGATATCAATGGCTTCCATGAGCGCCATGCAAGCAAAGCAAGATCGCGAAATCTGTACCCTGCGCGCCAAACTAGCCAAGGCTGAAGGTACCGACGACCTCGCGGCCATGACCGCTACCGCCGCTGCACTGGACAGAGCCGCGGAAGTGAAGGTCAAGGTGGAGCCCGAGCGACCGCCAGCCGACGCGCCGCCCGCCAAGCGCTCTAAGCAGCGGTAAAGTCATCTCTGTTTTCTTTTCAACGCGCGTTCCCATTTAATTATTCCCACCTCCTTGTAAACTTGCGCTCTCCTGCGCAACTCCTCGTAAATCCTCTACCCGAAATCTTAAACATAACTAGTCAGCTACTTTCAATATACCATCAGGATGATTAAATTTACAATGTTTACGTGTACATTGGTTACCGTACTTGCAATCTTTCTTTTCGTTGTTTGTATCCTTTTTAGTTTTAACCTTTGGCCGTGGTGGTGGTACAGGTAAACCTTCAACACCAGCAGCAGCAACAAGTAAATTAACGATGTTTTCCAAATCCTGTACTTTCTTAACTAAACCCTCGTTCTGTTGTTCTAGTTTCTTAATACGCGCGTTCACTTTATCATTTGTTTTTTGACTTGTGTTGTTATTATCGTTCTTCCTTGCATGCCTATTATCAGTCCCTCCATCAATAATAACTTCATCAGCACCATCACCATCACGTCTTTCATTATCAGCATTGTTATATTTGTTGTCATTCTTCTCCTTCTTATTCTTATGAAACGTCTCAAGAGCTTCGTGCTCGCTCTTAATCCTGCTCTGATGGGCTTTAAACTTGCAGTCTTTGCATTGCCATGCATTGTATGTAACAGCAACCGTTGGTGTTTCGTAGTATTTGCCGTCCATTTTAAGTGGTTCTACGCGTTTACCTTCTATAACCCTAGAATCCATTAATGCTCCGTCTCGACGTCGATGTTCCCAAGGTTTATAATATAATTTGTTACTGTCATATGTGTAATCAACATGGTTCGACGGCGCTTCGGCTTCATGAGGAGCAGGATCATAATATTCTCGATATTCATATTCATATCGCTCTCCACAGACGCCAATAGATTCCACAAGCCTCGATTCGCGCCGGCGACACTTAATGTTACATGTTACGATACCGTTCTTGGACACCTTCTGTAGTGCTGGAATATAACCATAGTGACCATGGAAAACCGTTCCTGAATGACCCGGGTCATCGCAAAAGAAATCACCGCAAACAAAACCTTCATATCCAGTTCTTTCACTAGGCAGATTTGGGAATCTTTCATGAATAGTGTCTTCGGTTAACTTTGGATCTTGGTATACAGGTGGCGTTATACCATACATAATGTTGACGTCAGCTTTGTCGTCGTCCCCTTCGTACCAATCTACTTCTTTACTAAGTGTCTCAATCTCAGTAAAACCCCGGTCTACAAACTCTTACACCGTCCTTACAACCACAAAATACCGTGGGAGTGCTATTGGAGTATTTGTTCGATGGCATCGTTAATACAGAGGGAGGTGAGATGTGTAAGAAGAATGTTAATCATGCGAACAAATACCCTCACAGCCCGCAGCCCTCAGCTCACAGTATTTTGTCTTGATAAAATTTAACTCGACGACTACAGAAAAGCCCTTTTCTGCTCCCCACCCTCTTCCACCCTCTAAAATGTCCTCATTCCTCTCCACCCTCCCCTCCCTCCTCTCCCTCCTCCAGTCCTCCTCTCTTCCTTCGTCTATACCCCTAATAACCTCAATAGTATCAAACGGTAATCTAACATATCTTCTCCACACAATACAACACTCACACTCAGGACACGGTTCGGGACAAGACAACGCGCCTGCATCATCCTACGCCAGCGACTTATCCTACGCCGTTCTTCACTGTTTGTACAACGTTCTGAAACAGATCTTATCACTCGACGTGAACAATTACACGTTATCGTATAACGAGTATTACTCAACTTACACTCTGTCAAATGAGCACGACAACGACAACGATGTTAACGATTATAACACGCATCCTTTCCTGCCTGATACTATCGAGAGATTGACGGGTGAACCGAAGTGGGTGTGGGATATGATATACAAGATACCATCGTTATCATCCCCTGGCACAGTCACGAGTGGCACGGGCATCACACACGCTATCTGGCTGACTAGAATACTCTACGTCTCGCCATCGTACACTGTCGTTGATGTGCTGGAGACTGACGATGACGATTGTTACGTGACGACTAGGCAAGTGCACGAGTCGCCTTATAGAGGTTTCGTGCAGAGGTGCGTTGAGGAGAGGAATAGCAAGGTGTTCGAGAGGGATGTTGAGATGTTGACAGGAGTAGGAGGGGATGAGCGGAAGACGGGGGAGAAACTGGAGACTTTCGAGGACGTTGCGGCCGTTGCATTTACTTTGTTGCACGTGAGAACGAGCGTGAGAACGAGCGTGAGAACGAGTATGAGAACAGCAAACAGTTCTAGTGGAACTGAAGCAGAGGCTTACAACGTGTTGACCATTGGATCAATAGGATACGTCATAGAATCATTCCTGGCATCACACGTAGGCGTAGGCGTAGGCGTAGGCGTAGGCGTAGGCGTAGGCGTAGACGTAGACTGCGACGCCAACACAATCCTGAATGTCAACAGAATAAACACCGACAAAGAATTGATTGATATTGATGAACGATTTATATCTGGAAATAACGTTCCTGCTCCTACTCCCACGCCTACCAATACTACCTGTACGTCTGCAGCAACAGCGACGACGACGACAACGACAACCGAAAATAAAGATAATAGTACAGCAAGGGGTAGACATAAAAGGAAGAAATATACAACCGCCAAACCAATCTCACCCGCCACATCATCATCATCATCATCATCATCATCATCTCTGATTAACCTACCACCACCCTTCCCATCATTCACATCTCTCCTAAAAGATCTCCCACCCTCAACTCGATACGACGCAATCATAATAACTGACACAACACCCCTAACACAGGACCTCGTTGATTCCTCCCTCTCCTTGCTCAAAGAAGATACAGGAATCATTATACATCAGAGTCAGTCGAAGGCGTCTATTCCGAAACAACCTCTTGCCGAGTTTACCGCTGACCGCAACGACGCTTACACCACCCGCGCGTACACGGAGCTTCTAACCCGTGAAACTCAATCATCCTCTGGCGAAGAGTTCGAAGCCACCGTGTGCTTGTACTGCCCTGCCTCCACTCCGCCTCTAACCGAGAAATTGTGGGACGAGTGTATGATCGATTCGGAGTCTAGCTTCTTGCCTAATCCAATTCCTCTGTCGGTTGCCCAGCGCTCTTCAGTTCTCGCGCTTGACGGATTGTTATCTGACGAGGAACGTTTAAGCCTGATCTCTTACGGCGACGGCGTGCTCGCGAAAAGCGCGGAAAACAACAAAGATTACGGCATCGAGGTCAGGTCCCCCGCGAACTCCGGCGACCATTCTTGGAAGGTCGCGTTTCTGAACAGCGAAGACAGGTTCGAAGAGAGTGACGGGTACGGATGGCTCATTGAGAGAATTCGCGAAAGGCTGTCGACAATCGACGGGTGGAGCGGCATGATTGGGGAGGAGGAATACAAGGATTTCAACGTGCGCTGCGTGGAATACCACAGCCAGACGGCTCCTGGCCCGGGCATCAACGATGTGAAGCATTACGACATGGACTCCATGGTCACGATAGACATCTGCTTGTCGGACGAGGGCGCGTTCGAGGGCGGTCTCTTTCAAACCCTGGAGGTCGACAACGCGCTCAAGAGCCACCCGTTCAAGAGCGGCGACGGTGTGGCCTTCATCAGCCACAAGTACCACTGCGTTACGGCTGTCTCAAAGGGGGTTCGAAAGGTGCTGGTGATCGAGCTTTGGAGAGGGTCGGCAAGAACATGCCCGCACAGGTGCGAGAGCCTCGCCAAGACGTGCCCCAAGGAAAAGAGCGGAGCGGCTGCGAGCGGCGCAGAGCAGAACAAGCCCAGGAAGAAAGAGCTGCCGTTCAGGCTCGGAGGCGTGGATGGAGAGAAGATTCTTTTCCAGAGCAACGAGGGCGAAGAAGAGAAGGAGGAGCCGAAGAGGCTGCCGACGAAGGAAGAGATGGTGTCAGAGGAGGATGACGCTTGGGACATCTTCTAAAAATAAATTGACGACGATTGTCTCTTTTAACTAATGTGGCCTGAACGAATTATTTAGAATGTGTTTTCTCTTAAGCTGCTCTCCCTCTTTTCTCTAGCCTCCGCGTCCTTCACCAAGCTAGCTCTGGTCTCGTTCTCCTGCAGTGTCACCCACCGCTTCTCGACCTCGTTCTCGTCGCTGCCGGCCTGCCACAGCGTGATGAAGACGAAGATGTCGAAGCAGAGCGCCAGGCCGGCGCACCAATAGCCACCTGGCAGGATCTCGCCGACGATGTCCAGGCACTGGTCGTCAGCCTTGACAACGAGCGCCTCGCACAGCGCGGTGCCGTCGAACACCCACGTGCTGATCAGGTCGATCTCGGGTGCCGCGAAGAAGAACGCGATGACGACGGTGTCCAGCATGCTCAGAGTGAACGTCCACCGGACGATCCTGAGCACCCCGGGGTTCGGCGACGCGTACCTGTACCACATGCACGAGAGCATGGCGAAGATGGGGCATGCGAACGTGTTGAAGTAGAAGAAAAACGCGTTGTTGAGAGCGATGAAGTGCTCGGGAGTGTTGTTGTACAGGCCGTCGCCGATATCCGTGAGCTTCAGCTCTCGGATGAGCCCATCGGCAGTTGCGTCGGCGTCATCGATGAGAGCAGCCGCCACGCCGGAGTAAGTGAAGCGGACGAGGGGGAGAGAGAGGGTCGGGATCAGGCAGAGGAAGGTGAGAATTGCGGAAATGAGAGCAAGGGAGGAGGCCAGCTTGGACGCGAAGGTGGGAGGCGGCGACGGTGCCGACGACCGCCTTGCCTTCACAATTCGGTGGGACGTCGTGGAGTGCTGGTAGATCTCTCTGATGACGCACACGGCCATGCAGCAAGCGACGCCGGCGTAGTAGTACAGGACCGTTCCCCAGAGAGTGTCGGTGATGGCCTCGGCCGTGACGCGAGGGTCGTTCTTGAGGTGGAAGGAGAGGGTGATGACGTTGAGCAGCACGACGCCGACGTTTGACGTGGTGGCGGTGAGCTTGGACGTGGCCTCCTGCACGAGCAGCATGCGGCGGGCGGTCGAGGGAGAGAACTTGGACAGCAGGGTGGAGGAGCACTTGCGCCTGTTGAGGAGGGAGTAGAAGGGCACCAGGGGGAGCGCGAGGAGGACAGGGAGCAGCAGCGCCTTGACGGAGGGCTGGCCGACGCCCGTGAGCACGAGCAGGTAGGCGAGGGGCTGGGCGCCGGAGTCCATGAAGTTGTTGACGTTGGTCCAGAAGTTGGAGGGATAGAGCGTGATGGAGTTGTTCTCTGTGTCCACCTTGGTCACGGACCAGTTCATGATCAGCGCGCACGTCATGAGGGAGGCGTGCAGCAGCAGGAAGAGCATTGCCCAGAACGCGAGGAGAGTGACGGTGTCGGAGGGGGGGCGGAGGGGAGAGATGCTAACTCTGAAGTCTGCAGCTGAGATTCTGCTTCGGGTGTCTCGGAAGCCGGCGGTGGGCGTCGAGGGAGACGCGGACAGGATGGTGGCGTCGGAGTCGAATCCCATGGCCTCGCTGGCTCCGTCTAGGGAAGGGCGCTGGGCATCGAGAAGAGGCTCCGTGAGGGGAGGATGATCTCCCTGAGAGTCGTTCTCAGAAAGAAGCGGAGACTTGAGGGGTGTCCTCTCCTTGTAAGAGGGCATGGCGGCGGTGAGGCGGCTAAGAGAAACTTACGAAAAAAGGGGAGGGGAGAATGAGGCAGGTTGGAGGCGGGGAGGGTGCCGAGGAGGTGGAGGAGCCGGCGGGCGGAGGGGGGCTTCGCAATAGCGCGATATCATCCTGACAACATCATTCCGCACACTTGGCTCGCTTCACTTCACCTAAAAATGAAAATGCTTGTCGCGTAGATTTAAACTAAGATAGAAGAAGGTTGTGCGTGAAATTAAAGTTGAGAGAAAAGTTCGCGAAACTTTCGGTGCTTTCGAGGCAAGAGCAGTGTAGACCGGCTGTTGCGCTTTCAAATCTGGCCCGGGGATGGCCGTCAGAACCACTTCCTTCCGCCAAATTTGGCAGTTGGGTCAATCGTAAAATCTTACTGAGAGACGAACGACCGAAACTACAGAGGAGGCCATTGCCTGGACCTAGGAGCGTGCCAAACCGTACCCCCTTGAAAGCCAGCGCACTCAGAAGCTGCCGCTGTATCGTCCCAAGCACGGCCTCTGAACTATCACCTCAACGTCCCCATGTTCCCCTCCCTCTTCCGACCCCAAGCGATGTTAGCAGT
>JACKZZ010006467.1_pt1 | contig 12027 bp, 2 predicted proteins | sample 8027871 | NCBI WGS metagenome assembly JACKZZ01 (sample SAMN15724774, study PRJNA655200) | protist metagenome | isolation source: fluorescence activated cell sorting (FACS) single amplified genomes of... | place: USA: West Boothbay Harbor, Gulf of Maine | collected 2000-07-19
GGAAGCAGGAATAGACGGCTGTCGATTGGGGCGCAGGCGGGTCTCGGTCTTGGATTGCTGGATCAGGAAGTTTCCCCGGGTAAGAACCTCCAATCGATGGACCAAGGAAATGCGGGGGGTTCTGATGCGAGGAAGGGCCGTGCGACCCAGAAGAACCTCTCGCAGCAGCTCCAATGGGGGCTGTCGAACAAGATGACCCTTCATAAGAACTTCCTCGCTCAGGAACGAGGCCGGCCCCAAGAATATTACGTAGCCGGCGGCGGAGGTACATCGTTAGGGGGGGAGGACGATCCGGCTTCAGGTGCGGAAAACGGTTCCCCCAGCGATAAGTGGGCGGGGTTTGAGCAAAAGGGAGCGACGAAAGCAACAGGAGCCCCCAGCAAGGCAGCCACCAAGAACGGACTCCCGGGAATGAAAAATCGGTCGAAGCAGAGTAATGTCGCTGTTTCCTCCGGGCTAGGGGGGGTGGCTAACACCGATAGCAGGTTGGTGTTGGAGCGTAACCCTCAGCATATGCGTCCTATGCGTGATATCTTGAGCGATTTAGAATCCCGACAGCAATTAGCTTTGAGTGGCAAAGACTGGACTAACGCTAAAGTAAGATCCGCGGCGGATGCCAAGGCGGATGCTATGTTAGGCGGACCAAGGAGCGAGAAAGCCCTAAAAGAAGCCGAAGATGAGGAACATATGCTCATCCGGAGGACGAATAAACTCCTCGAAGCGAGGTCAAATCAGACGATCTATGAGTTCTCTATGCAGAAAGCAGATCTTAAAACCGCGTTGGGGGAAGTAGACCTTGCTGAGGCGATTCACTCTAGTTCTGCAGCAGCCAAAGGGAAAATCTCTTCTCTACAGGTACAGGCTCCTGGGAGTGGAGCTGCTGTGGGGGAAGCCGAAGTTGGGGAGATAGCCCTGTTATCACAACCCCATCGACCTAATCACGTTGCTGCAATGGAAAAAGAGGCCTTTGAGGACGCCAAAAGGAGGGAAGCGCAGGAGGCGGCCGCCTCGGGGGGAGCGGGAGGATCCGGGGGGAACGGAAACGGGAACAATAACGATGGAGCGGGAGGCCCAGGAGATGATGGTTTGGGGGTGTCGACCAGGCCCAAGGGGAGAGCGAGTCGTCTTCTTCAATTAACACCTGAAGAAGCTAACGCTCTTAACCAATTAGTGTCAAACCAAAATAAGATGATTGCCACGAGTCCGGGGAATGCGCAGGCCTTCCAGATGAGTAAACAAGGCCGGAGGATGTCCGAAACCGCCAAAAAGGAGCTCTCAGAGTCGGAGAAGATGCAGTTGAACGGGTCTAGTTTCAGTTCGGTTTTGAGTTTTATGTCGTTGAGTGAGGACCCCAGGGTTGCTAGAATCAGGGAGTTAGGCTCGATTATTAAGGAAATGGAGATTTCCGAGCAAAAAGAGATCGAAATCGCCTCCTCAGCTCCGGATTATGGGGATCTAGAGATGATCGACCTCCTCCTACAGTCACAAAACACCGACCTCTACGTCAAAATTGAGGAAGTCCGCCACTCCCTCCTGAAGGCGCGGGAGATCTATTGCAATAGGGATATTCATTTGCAACAGGCGCTTCACGAAAAAGTTGGGCTACTGCACGCGGAAAAGCACCGGTACAAGGGGTTTAGAAGACGGTATGAGTACCCTCGGTGTGAGGCGGCTTTAGCGGAGTTTTTGGCTTTCGATAGTGAGATGATACCGTCGCGGTTAGCTAGCATGCGCGAAATGCATGCGATCAAGAAGGAACCGACTCAGGGGCTACCGGGCCTGCAAGGCGGGGAAGAAGATGATCCAGGCGCCGATGCTGATGTCGATAATAATATGGGGATGGGAATATTCGGGGGGTTAGCGGGGCTTAGACCGGGTGAAATGCGGGCTCTCGAGGCTAAGAAAAAGAAGGAAAAACAACAAAAAGCCGTCTCCGGGCAACACGGGAAGACCGCCCCCAGTCTTCCGGGGAGGTCAAAAGGCGCCCCTTTAGGGGATTCAAACGGCCGTTCCCTGGATCACATGGACGAGGCCGCCGAACGCTCCAGAAGGGAGGCTAAGATAAAGGCGGACGTCGAGCGTAGGTTGAGGTATGAGCTGGAGAGGGAGTTAAGTGAGAAGTTTCAGGGTCAAATAGATGACGCCGAGAAAGCGAGGGAACAGCTTCAGATGGCCGCTCAGGAGCAGTTCAGGGTGCAGCAAATCGCCCTCCAAGACGCGGAAAATAGGGCATCACAAGCCCTTTTGGAGGCCAGAATGATGGCCCAGCAGCAGCAGCAAATGGGGATGGGAAGCCAGCAAATGGGGGGGGGACACAGGGACTTCCAGCAGAGGCAGGGGCCGCCGCCGCCGGCGTCCCAGGGCCGTGAACACCACGTGCACGCGGAGATAGTCGAGCTTCCGGGGCCGAATCAGATCCCGCCCGAGGGTCTTACCTGTAAAATCAAGCACGGCTCGAAAGTCGGCGGCCACGTCGCCAAGGTCTGCCACTTCAAGTTCTCGGGGTCCAAGCGGTACCTGGTGACGAGCCTGGGGAACGGGAGCGTGAGGATTCATCCCGTAGGGGGGACGGCGGAGGAGATTGGTGATCTGCCCGAGAAATACTTCGCAGAATTGCAAAAAATGCTCCAAGTAGTGGAAGCAGTGGGCGATGATGCTGTCCCCAAGAAGGCAGCCGCGGCAAAGAAGGCCGAAGGGAAAGCACCGGGGGACGATGCTGCTGCGGCGGCGGCGACTGCGTCCACCGCTCCGGCGGACGCGGCTCCTCCGGCGGAGGCAGCGGCACCACCGAAGGAGGCTTCGAAGCCCGAGGCGGTCGCACCCCCTGCGGAAGAAGCGGCGAAGACGGAGGAAGCTGCTCCCGCGGAAGCCGCTCCTGCGGAAGCCGCTCCCGAGACCCCGGCTGCTGACGCTGCAACGGAGAGTGCGGCGGACTCGGTGCCTGCCACTCCCAAAGCTAAGGCCGCGAAAACCGGAAAAGACGGTAAAGCTGCAGCTAAGGACGGCAAAGCCAAGGCGGCTACTAAGGACGGGAAGGCAGCTAGTAAGGACGGGAAAGCAGCTAGTCAGGACGGAAAAGCAGCTAGCAAAGACGGAAAAGCAGCCGCGAAAGACGGCAAGGCCGCCGCAAAAGACGGTAAGGCCGCCGCTAAAGACGGAAAAGCAGCAGCTAAGGACGGAAAAGCTAAGGCAGCTTCTAAGGACGGGAAAGCAGCCGCAAAAGACGGCAAAGCCGCTACCAAGGTTAAGGATGCCACGAACGTGGAATCAGCACCTCCGACCGAGGATGAGGCCTCGCCAAAAGCTAAGGCTACGGCGGTTAAGAAGACTGTATCGAAGGACGGTAAGGCCGCTGCCAAGGACGGTAAGGCCGCCGCGAAAGACGGGAAAGCTAAAGCGGCTTCTAAGGACGGAAAAGCCGCCGCTAAGGACGGGAAGGCGGCTGTGAAAGTCAAAGAAGCTGCCGTAGTAGAAAGTGCGCCACCTACTGAGGATGAGGCTACGCCAAAAGCTAAGGCTACGGCGGTTAAGAAAACTGTTAGTAAGGACGGCAAAGCGGCAGCTAAGGACGGAAAGGCTGCGGCTAAGGACGGCAAGGCCGCGGCTAAGGACGGCAAAGCTACGGCGAAAGCCCCTGATGGCCCTAAGGCCGGGAAGGCTGCTAGTAAGGACGGGAAAGCGGCTTCTAAGGCCGATGCTAAGGCTAAGAGTGAACCGAAAATCAAAGAAGCCGCGGTAGTAGAATCAGCTCCACCAACGGAGGATGAAGCCCCGAAAGCCGAGGCCAAGGCCGTAGCTAAAAAGAAGGTCGTAGCCAAGGCCAAAGACGGGAGTGCCTCTGACGGGGCGGCTACGCCTAAAGCTGCGAAGGCTGATTCTAAGGCGAAAGCGGGGGATGCTAAGGCTAAGAGCGGGGATGCTAAGGCTAAATCGGGTGACGCAAAGGCCAAGACCGCCGCGAAAGCCGACGCCAAGGCTAAAGCAAGTGAACCGAAAATCAAGGAGGCCGCCGTGGTGGAGAGCGCGCCGCCGACTGAGGATGAGGCTCCTAAAGCCGAGGCTAAGGCCGTTGTAAAGAAAAAAGTAGCAGCTAAGCCGAAGGACGGAGGTGCTTCCGACGGTGCAGCTACTCCTAAGGCCGCGAAGGCAGATAGTAAGGCGAAAGCCGGTGACGCTAAAGCAGCAGCCAAAACCGGTAAGGCCGCGACCAAAGTGAAGGAGGCCGCCGTAGTTGAATCGGCTCCGCCATCAGCGGACGAAGCTAGTCCTAAGGCTACAGCTAAAAGTGGAACTAAGAAGGTAGCGGGTAAGGCCGATGCTAAGCCGAAAGCGGGGGATGCTAAGGCGAAAGCAGGGGATGCTAAGGCAAAATCGGGGGATGCCAAGGCTAAAGCGGCCGATAAGCCGAAATCAGGGGCGAAAGCGGCCAAGGCCCCTGCACCCCCCGGCGAAGGAGTGGCCGAAGGCGAGCACAACTTCGAGACCATCTCCTCCGTGGCCCCTCACGATCGACGCCCTTCTTCCGCCAGCAGTTTCGAGCACGTGAATTATGATGGTGGGTCCTCTTCCTCTAACAGCTTCGAAATCGTTTCTGGGAGCAGTGGATTGATTGATTTAGACAACCTCCGCCTTATTTTAGGCTCGTCTTCTTCCTCAGCCAACTCTTCTGATGGTGAAAATAATGGGGTTTCCACCACCTCTTATGGGTTTAGACCCCAAAACAGGAGATCTTCTCAAGACCGGGATCAGGATGGGGAACATAGGGCTACTAACGCGGGATCCGGAGGTAGTGATGAGGACGAAGAGGAGGAAATTTTGTCGGAAGAAGACGCTATGAGCATCTCGGACGATGAGTCCCAGGAGCATGGGGTTTCGCAGTCTGAATCCCTCTCTGCTCGGTCGGACGCCAATGCTGGTCCCGCAGGTGTTGATCGCGAAGTCCACACCTCCGAGGATGACGTTCTTAGAGCTCGGACAAAGGCCGAAAAACGGGCGAATAAGAGGAAAAATAGGGCGGCCAAGCTAAAACGGGCGTTCACCTTAGGTCAAATCTCGGGAGCCCTTCAATATTCTTTGAAACAGGGTGAGAAGCACTCCGAGAAGCCACCTACTTCTTCTACTCCTAGTCGGAATCTAAGTTTCGAGGAGAGGGTTAGAGCCCGTCGGGAGGAAGTGAACAGAAAACTAGATGCATATAATAACGAAGGAAATATTGCTTTCAGCGACGATTTCGGGGAGAAAAGTGACGAATTTCCGGGTAAAATAGCCCTCGAAGGTCAACACATGATGGACGAAAATATGGACGTCAAGCAGGATATGCGGAAAAACTTCTCCACGCAGGCGTTCAAGACCGCCTACGCTCAAGACCGCGGCGGAGGAGGAGAAAAGCCCCAAACTTACGCGGGAGCACCCGGTTCAGAACGCAAGACCCTCGAACAGTATAAATTCGCTTTAGCCGGTGTTAGGTGCGTCTATTTCCCCAAACTTTATCCGAAGCGGAACAACACCTGGGGTTATCACGTCATAAATCAGCGTTTTATAATCCACCCAGAAGCGGAGATTTACGAACTTGACTTGACCCAGCCGGACTTGTTGCAGGGGTTGCCGTCGTTTTGGGCCCGCCAGAAGCTTAAAACACGGTTGACAGAGCTTTATTACGAGCTCGCCCTCCTCCAGGAGGCAACTGCCAGCACAATAGGCGAGGCCCTCCCCGAACTTCACCTTCACGAGCTCCAAACGGATCTTGGGAACTCCGCCGTCTTAGACCTTTGTTTAGAAGAGTCCTCTGTAACTAATGGCACGAATCTGAAGTGTCTTGATGATATTTTAGCTTACAGAAACTCAACATTAAATATGGGTACTATGAAGGGCATTAAGATAGCGAGCAAGTGTTGGGCGGAAGCCGAGATCGCCTTCACTTACTATAACAACCTGAGTAAAGACCGGTTGGCGTCAGACCCGGTTATTCGGCAAGAAAAAAACCTGGCAACTGAGGAAGTAGCCTGGTCGCGGGAGGCGTTGGCTAGCTATCTCGTGCAGAACTCGATTCTCAAGGCTAGGATCCATTGTACTAGGCGGGAGATGAGGGAGGCTGACGAGCGGAGTCTGTACCAGACGCAGAGCCTTTTACTCGGGCAATATAAGAAGGCTACCCAGAGGTACATGAGCTATAAGAGGAGTATGCTGGATCAACACCATGAAGAGAGAGAAACGCAGAGAGTTAAGATCCTGGAAGAAATCTCGGTGTTGAAGGGGAACATAGGGAGGGAGATACAGGAGAGGGCGCAAGCAATCCTCGACGCCCGTGAGGAAATACAGTGGAAAAAAATGAATTCCGGTGATGACGTAGATCCCTTCACCCTCAGACAAGACATGTCTTCCGTCAACAGCTCTATAGAGGCTATAGCGAGGGGAGGCCAAGTTTTATCCGATCATATAGAGAAGCATTTGTTAATAGGAGATTTAGGAGGGGAAAATAATCTGGGCGAAAACGGGAAGCACCTTAATTTGCCGGAAGACCACGTCGACGTCCACGACCTGAGCAAGCTCCCAGAGGATATAAGGAAAGCCACCACAATGCGGTTGCGGGACGCCACCCAGACTCGGTCGATGCCACCGGATCCCGAGGCGCTTTTGTCGCATCCTACTACTATGGCGAGTGCTTTAGTTCAGAATAGCGGGCAGGCGCAGGCAGGAGGAAAAAACGCAGAGCTTAAAGAGACCCTGAAATCAATGAAGGCCCACAAGAACTTCGTTCTTCCCCATCAGAACTCGGTTATGAAGGGCATGTCCCTGGGGGAGTTGTGCCAATCCGGTGAAGACCTCAAACTCATGCACCAACGCTCCAAGACCTATAATCATAAGAAGATGTTACGGGATTTGTGCGGGGACGGCACGGAGAGGCAGGGGGCCGCAGGGGGAGCCGCAGCTGGGGGAGGAGCTGCCGGGGCTGTTAATACCATGGGAAAGCCTTTCGCCGGCGATGACCTCGAACAGGGAGGGGGGCAGGCAGACCGGCTGCTGTTCTGGGATGATGGAGCGAGCACGGATTCGGAGGAGGTCCGGGTGTTGGATGATGTATTCCACCTTCCTGGGATCGACCACCTCCCGGATTCAACACATCAAGAGCTTGCCGTCAAGGCCGCCACCAGAGCTGAACCCGGGCTTGTTAAGGGCGACGGAATCCACCTCCCCACGACCCCGGTTGGCGCAACTGGTGCGACGGCTGCAGCGCCGGCGGCGGCACCCGCTCCGGCCGGTGGCCCTCCCTCGACCAAGGAGGCGATGCGGTTCCTGTCGCAGGGGGAGCACTTGAGGTTCGCAAACCCGGCGAAATCCGCCAATCCAAACGCGGCAGGATACCAAGACCCCGATGAAGACACTTTAACGGTTGAAGTACAAGTGTTGAATCAGACCATACCACCAGCAGCTCAGGTTCCGGGAGCAAAACCAGCGGTAACTGGGGGTGCGGGCGCGGCGAAGGACGGGGACTCAACCATCTTAGGAGGCACCGTCCCGACTACTATCTTTCAGGCGGACGCCCAACGGCTGCCTTTCTGGGGCAAGAAGATTTCGGTGTTGGTGTCGCATCCGGGGTGCTACAATTTGGATCCGTCTGGGACGTTTGTTTTACCTCAGGACGTAGGACTCTCTTACGACGATCTTTCAAAAGACCAACAGGAAGACGACTCGTCCTTCAAAACGATGACTCTATCTGAAGCTTATTCGAAGGCGCTGATTCCGAGGTTTAATGGGAAACTCAGCAGAGAGAAGGGCGAAGACGATGCTTTTGCGTATAATCAGAAGGTTGGGAAGGGGGTGCGGGAAGCGGCTCCTGTGCAGGGTATTCCGTCCTCCTATGATATGGGCGAAAAGATCTTTACTAACGGGGAAAAGAGGTATGACCCTGCGGACGCTGAAGCAGCGGCTCAGTTGGCTCTGGAGATGGAGTTACAGGAGGGGGACACGGGAAAGTACTCTTTCTTGGTGATGCAACCGTCTTGCAAGCCAGATACCAGCGAGCTCCAATGGAAGTTGAACAATGAAACCGTCGCGAAGCACACAGGGTACTTCGGACGGGCGCCTAACAACCAACCTTCGCAAGATGCGTTGGATCCTGATTTGGAGGGGAGTTTGGGTCCGCAACAGGTTGGGCTGGCCGCCCACCCCGAAATCCGCCAATCCCTCCACACACAGTTCGCCGACCCGTCGCCGTCGGCGTGGCTGGAGCGAACTATCGTCAGGGAATCGGAGCTGCACCACAGTTTGGCGTTCAGGAGGAGTCAACATTTAAGGGATCTGGATCACACGCTACAACCGGCCCACTTCAAATCCGAGGAAGGGGAGGACGCGGCCGCGCCGGCGTTGGGCGGGAAGAATCGGTTGCACGTTATCGCCGAGATGGAAGGCGGCGACGGCGCCACCAGGCAGGGCAAACTCATAGACGGAGCGGATATGACGATCCATAACAGCGGCGGGATCCTGTAATTCGATTAAACTCATTGCTGGAGTTATGGAAAAGTGAGGAATGTGAGGTTACAATGGAGGGATGGATAGATGGAGGAACATGCGGAACGGAAACGGAGGGGGGGTAAGGTTAATATCTATCACGTAAATAAATCAATTTTGAAACCATTTAAGTATTCTTTCTTTAGCGGGGCTACGGCTCGCATGCTTGCATATTCGACGAATTCAGTACCAGAGCGGGAATCTATGAGAGGCCGACTCGATAACTTTAAACTAGAAAACTTTACCAGAGCGGGATCCTATGAGATGCCGACTCGATGACTTTAAACTAGAAAGCTTCTTGAATAGTAAAAGCCTTCAAGGGAGGCAGAACTTTATATCTAAACGGGATTCATCTTAGAGGGCTTCCGAGAGAAGCCGCTTACTGGCCCGCATCTTGCGGCAAATGCGAACTAGATTAAAGAAGTATCATTTTACACTGGCAATGGTCCCCAGGACTCAATGCGAACTAACGTAAATTAGAATCATTTTACATCGGTCCCCAGGACTCGATGCGAACTAACGTAAATTAGAATCATGGTCCCCAGGGCCTTTGGAAACCGGTCTCAGGTCCGGTAAAACGGTCCGAGAGCCGACATTAAAACGGTCGCACTAAGGACCGATAGCACCTAATCAGTTAATCTTGACCTTATTTTGTGATTTATCCATAATATCTTAGACTTACTCGTTTCTATAGTATCTCATCGTAAAAAGGGCCGTAGGCACCTTAGAATACCGTTTAAAGGGTATTGATTATTTGGAATATGAATACACTCATAGTAGTAGATAGAATGGGCTCATATCGAAGCGACCTCAGAAGGGGCTCATAAGCCACCTAGAAGCCACCTCAGACGGGGCTCATTAAGAATTCAAAAACTACATCAGAAGGGGCTCATAAGCCACGGAGAACTCTCTTTTCTTCAATACGAAAATTCGATAAAGCAGGATACTGTAACTGTCGTACTAACTCAGACTGCGAAAAGCATCATAGCAAATACAGAATCACATATTTGGCCACGAGCCGGGGAAAACACCGGTTGGAATCCGGGAAAAGCACGACAGCAATTAGACCTATTAAGTGGAACAATGGAAAAACATAAGTAGTGTTAAGTACTCGGAGCCAGTAGATCTAGAATACGGTATATCTAGAATAGACAGTTACATACATAAACCAGGCCCGGTGGAGCGGTTGAGTCTACCTCCGTGGGCTCGACTGGTCTCTTCTTCGGGTTGTGCAATGGGCTCGAGCGTGGTTGGTTTTACGATTGTGGGCGGAGGGGCCCTTTATACCCGACCATAGCTCAAAGAGATGCTAAACGGGCGGTAGGCCCTGAGAGCTCAGCGCATGTCTGTAGTGTTGATTAGTTGATACAGCAAGCACGGTATTGATAAGCACGTTTTTGATAGGCATTCTTGGGAAAAATCACGGGAGAAGAGGGCTGAAAAAAAGCTCCATCCGACAGAAACTGCCGGTAAATCAGAGTGTTCCGCGAAAATCTGCATCCACAATTCCACGAAAATCTGCGTTCATCCCTTCCAAATCAAGATCTGCGTTTCCAAATTTTCTGTTCCAAATCAAAATCTCTGTTCCATACGAAAATCTCCCTGTCATCCGTGAAAATCAAAGACTATCGGTACCAATGACAATCATCCGTTCCAATGACAATCTTCTCCCGCCTAGAATCCAAATGGCAATGGTATCGGTTTCACACGATCTCTTCTCCCTTTCTACATGTAAAGGCTCGCTGCACTGTAAATCCAGCTTCTTCGATGTCTCCGAAATTCCAAGTCCCCTGGGTCTGGGTGTCCTCCACTTCCGAAAATCACTCCGTTACCGTTCATTTCCCTCATTCAATTCCTAACCCCGACTTCCACCCCGACTTCCGTCCACAGGAAACTTTGACATTCGACAGCTCTACAGTCTACTAGCTAGCTGTATATTTAGCCATCAACGAAATCTGTGCAGTGTACTGGCCCAGTTTCGATTCTATTTTCAACCATGCCTTCGGTTCTCACTAAGATGCTGGTGACGGGAGCGCTCGGATTGGGGGGGAAACAAACCGCTGAAGCTCTGCGTACTAGGCGTTCTGGGACCAGCTTCTTACTTTCTCATGCTAGGGAGTCGGCCCGTTGTTCTGAATCTACGGTGGTCACAGTTCGCGGCGCTGCGTCCCTCGCGAAGGATATGGTCCAGGAGAACTTCACCCTCGCCTCGACCGTCAAAAATATCTGTGAAGCTGCCGGTCTGGGGGTCGGGTTCGCGTCCGGCGGGGGCCAGGGGATCCTGTCCAAAAGGGGCCAGGGTATTCTCCGCACAATTTTCGACGGCGAGAAGATTGTCTTCGACGTCTGGGACAGCATCGGGCTCACCGAGGGCCGCTCCGTGGGTTCGACGCTGGCGGATCTCGGTGTTAAGCCCGGGGCGGAGCTTCTGTACACAGCGCGCGCGGGCCTCAGTGAAGAACTGCTGAGACTTATTCGCGCATGTGATGATGAGATAACTTTCTGTGCGATTCTGAAGGCAGCGGAAGCGGGGAAAGCGGACCTGGTTCACGCCGCGTTCTATAAGGAACACCAGCGTTGGGGGTGCCGAGTCAGGGAATTCCATGAGAGCTTGAAGAGCAACCGAAAGGTCATGCTGGCTGTCGTCAGAAAGAACGGCCTGGACCTCCAACATGCAGCCGATGAACTGAAGAGCGACAAAGAGGTTGTGCTCGCGGCGGTCGGAACGAGCGGTTCTGCCCTCATGTATGCATCCCTCGACTTGCAGGGTGACGACGAGGTTGTGGAGGCGGCGCTGAAGAACGACGATTCGGCCCTTGAGCATGCACACATCGGGCTAGTGCTGGAGATGGTCAAGGAGGACGGCATGGCCCTCCAACGTGTATCCGACGCCCTGCAGCGCGAGAGGAGGGTTGTACTGCAGGCGGTCCGACAGAGCGGCTTGGCTCTCCAGTATGCATCCAAGGATCTAAAGAGCGACAGGGGTGTTGTTCTCCAGGCGGTTAAGCAGGACGTCTCTGCCCTCAAGTATGCATCCAAGTCCCTGCTCCAGGACGAGGAATTCCTGCTCGAGGCGGAGGCCCTGCAAGAAGGTGCGTCCAAGTTTGCCAAAAGGCAGTTGGCCAACGCAATTTGAACTGCTCCATAGATGAGATGTGGGTCGTGGGTAATACCACTGCAGGCGTCTCTGGGCGCCGCACCCAGCTCAACTGAGAGTGCAGGTGCGGTCGCCCGGTCTTGTTACAACTAGCGGGTCACGTGTGTGAGACCGTACATTCGATGACCGGACTAGTGTCCCATATCGCTACACGAACTTTACTTATGCACATTTCTGAGTGCCAGCAACATTCTTACTAGAGACCCTCCGCTACAATCGGCGGCGGCCTCGTCCTCTGGCAGTTGTTATTTAAACCGAGGTCGCAGATTCGTCCGTTTGAGAGGCTTATCGAGTTCGTCCACAGATCCTAATCGCTTCCGCCCCCGGACTCAAAGCGGTTTTCACGGGGCTCGTCTACCGAT
>JACKZZ010010671.1_pt1 | contig 12025 bp, 12 predicted proteins | sample 8027871 | NCBI WGS metagenome assembly JACKZZ01 (sample SAMN15724774, study PRJNA655200) | protist metagenome | isolation source: fluorescence activated cell sorting (FACS) single amplified genomes of... | place: USA: West Boothbay Harbor, Gulf of Maine | collected 2000-07-19
CCTAATGAGCCTTGTGTTATGAAGCCTGACTCTACTGTTGTGTTTAGCTTTCCTGTTAAGTCTCCTGAGCAGGCTGTAACACGTAATGATATGACAGCTATAGAGCAGCTTGAGTTGTGGCTCACATACCAGCGACATTGGTGTGAACATAAGCCAAGTGTGACGATCTCTGTACGTGATGCTGAATGGATGGCCGTAGGTGCATTTGTATATGAACACTTTGATGAAATGTCAGGTGTATCTTTTCTACCACACTCAGATCATACTTACCAGCAGGCACCTTATCAGGATTGTACTAAGGAAGAGTATAAAGAGATGCTTGCTAAGATGCCTGACAGTATTGATTGGTCAAACCTTTCAGAGTATGAGAGTGAAGACAACACAGTATCTATGCAGACTATGGCTTGCTCAGGTGATAGCTGTGAGATTGTGGATCTAGTATAATGTATATAGTTTTAGGAAGATCAGATTGTAGCTCATGTACTAAGGCTAGACATTTGTTAAAGAGAGAGCGCATAGGGTATGTAAATTACTCTATGGATGATCCAAGTAGCAGGTGGCTCTTGACACTAATAAAGAAAGCAGGTATGACAACAGTACCCCAAATATGGGATAACCAAGGTAACTACATAGGTGGTTACACAGATCTAAAGGAACATCTAGAATGATAGAATTTATGTTAGCGTTTTGTATTGCTGTAGCAGCATTAAATGTAACAGTGGACACAGCGAGTGCAGCATATGATTATGTTGAACCTAAAGTATCAGAAGGCGTAGGGTATATCAAGAATAAGATTAGCCCAGCAGAGCAAGAATAATGTACGTCCTTGTGCTTATCGCATACATGTCGGGTGAGGCACCATCAGTACGTGCTTCACCCAACCTGTATAACACCTATGATGCTTGCCTTTATGAGGCAGCTAATGCAATGACAGCTGTGTACCGACACTTGCCTGAGTCTATCAAAGATAAAGTCTCTATAGTGCATATGTGTACAGCTGTATCAAAGGATGCGTAATGCAATTAAATTTGTTTGGGGGTCACACACCGGAGCAGTCCTCAGGAGAGCTTACTAAGACTTGTAAATACTGTGAGAAATCATTACCTCTACATATGTTTAAGTTGAGGTATAAAGGATACAAACCTGTAGGTACACGGGGTAGAGATCACATCTGCAAGACATGTTGTAAGGAATCATCAAAAAAGCTGCGCCAATTAAAAGTGATAGCACCACCTAAACCACTAGATAAAAAGTGCCAGTGCTGTGGCGTTGCTGTGGATATTTTTTTCTTTGATCACTGTCACAAAACAGATGAGTTTAGGGGCTGGATTTGCCGATCTTGTAACGTAGGGTTAGGTTTTTTAGGGGACAATGTAGAAGGTATAGAAAAAGCACTAACTTATCTAAGGAAAGTAAATGAATAACATCGAACCTCTAGCTAAATCAACACGTACACGCCGCAAGACAAATTACAAGGGTGCATCTAGTAAGCCTACATCTGGTATTCTACCCAAGACAGAGAACCAAGGAAAGTTAATTCTTGCTATTGCTAACAGCAAGCAGGTTCTTATACTTGGTCCTGCTGGTACGGGTAAGACTTACGTTACAGCTACCTGTGCAGCAGACTTGTACACACTCAAAGAGATTGACAAGATTGTAATCACACGCCCTCACGTAGCTGTAGGTAAGGATATTGGGTTCCTGCCAGGTACAGTAGAAGAGAAGGCACAGCCATGGGCGCTTCCTGTGTTAGATGTGTTGATAAAGCATCTAGGGCGTGGTGCTGTTGATACGGGTGTAAAGAATGGTAACATTGAAGTAGCTACACTAGCGTTGATGCGTGGACGTAGCTTTGACAATGCATTCATTATTGTAGATGAAGCACAGAACATAGACATACCAGAGATCAAGATGCTGTTGACACGTGTAGGTGAAGGCAGTACTATTGTACTCAATGGTGACATACAGCAGAGTGACTTGAAGGGTACGTCTGGTCTAGCTAAGATCATACACCTAGCTAAGAAGCATATGCTAGATGTACCTGTAGTAGAGTTTGGCGTTGATGACATTGTGCGTAGTGGTATCTGTGCAGAGTGGGTCAAAGTATTTATGAAGGAAGGTCTGTGATGCCTTATAAGTGTAAAGAAGAGAAGGCAGCTTATCAAAAAGCTTACTACGAAGCTAATAAGGAAAAGAGTAAAGCTTCTATGAAAGCTTACTACGAAGCTAATAAGGAAAAGAAATTAGCTTATATGAAAGCTTATAATGAAGATAATAAAGAAAAGAAGAAGGCTTACAGAAAGGCCAACAAGGAAAAGATAAAAGCTTATAGAGAGGCCAATAGAGAAAAGGCAGCATCTTTCAAAGCAAGACGCAGAGCCTTAAAGCGTAAACAAATACCCGTACACCTACGTGACTGCCCTCATGAGAAGAAACGCTTAGTAGAAATATACAAACTGCGTAACATCATAAGTGAAGCCACAGGAGTACAACACCACGTAGATCATATGTGGCCTATAGCAGATGGTGGGTTTCATTGGAGTGGTAACTTACAGATTATACCTGCAGAGGAGAACCTGAGTAAGCGTGCCTCTGTGTGTGAAGAAACAAAGGCTACTATCATAAAGAGCCTATACACGTTTGAGTCAGAAAGAAGCATCTAAATGAAGTTAGAACAAGAAGCGAAAGCACACGTAGAAGGTACACGTATCAAGTTCTATGATGAGTTAGCTCAACATGCTGAAGCATTAGAGAAGCATATCAAGAGTAATCTATGGCAGAGTGACGAGAGAAGCAAAGCACTAGAGCATCTTATAGCTACGGTACTATGGGCAAGACACTGTGTTAAGAAACACGGCACACAGTAAAGAAAAGGGGAGCTTAGTGGCTCCCCTCTCTCATTCTAGAAGTCTGCTGCTGCTTTGTATATATCACTCAAGTAATCTATGTATTCTACATACAGCGTTAGCTCTTGGTAATTCATGTCCCTAGGTTCTACATCTACTCCCTGACGTTCTTTCATTATACGCTTAGCTTCTTTTCGTATCTCCTTAGAGCCTCTACGCTCAGCTGCTACAGCTATGGCTGCTACAGCGTTCTTGCTTCCAAGGTCACCCGTCTTCATATACGCTCTATAATCTTTCTTAATATTAGATAGTACACGTTTTAACATAGTCCTACGCTTAGTTAGACTAGCTTTTGTATAAGAGTCACTTCTTAGAAGTATCTGTGTTTCCCTTTCTAGGCGCGGCGCTATAAACGCATTGAATGCTTTATCATATCCTGGGACTCTGGTACGCTCGTTTGCTTGCCAAGGGAACATTTCAGCCATAGAGTATGCTTTCTCTGCAGCAGTACGACCAGGTTTTATAGTTAAGCCAAATACACGAGCAAATGGGTTTGCGTCATATACATCACCCTGCCGTGTTGCTACTCTTAACTCTTCACCTGTAACACTATCTAACTTGTCATCAAAGATTTCAAATATATTATCTACATACTTTGTAGCTGATAATGAAAAAGTCTCAAGAGACCCTTCTGCTTGCCTAACATCCTTGGCTGTATCTGTACCCATAGCAAAACCAACTACTTTATTTACAGCGTCTAAGGGTCTAGTAAACCCAGAAGCAAAGTTACCACCTAGCTTTGCTAAACCTATTGCAGAAGCTTTACGCGCACCCTCATCTTGGTTTATTAAGATATCCATAAGGTTATTAATGTCATTACCAAACTGTGCGTCACGAGCTAACTGTCCTACAGCTAACTGTGTACCCATCTCTTGTATAAGCTCTGGCGGTACATCCTCATCGCGCTTTATCATATTAATGATGCGACCTGCTGCAAGGAATGCTGAGAAGGGATATGTATTTTTAGCATCTATGATAGTACCGCCGCCTACATCAATCTCATTGTATGCTAAGCCCTTCTCACGCCGCTCCTGATCATAAGAAGCTGCTAGAGATAGAGCAGACGTGCCTACTGTCATACGGGCAAACGCTTCCCTCTCTGAAAGGGGTGCCTTTTGTTTCTTAGCTGTACGTACAATAAACTTTGTAAGTTGCTCTGGTGCAGCAAGAGGAGACCACTGGTATGCTGTAGCAAGGACATTATTAAAGAACCTTCCAAAGGGTAAGATAGTACCCAAACCAGGTGTATTAGATACTTTTTCAACTAACCCTGCCATACTACGCACTAATTCTGGCTGTCCTTTAGCAGTATAGTCTTTAGAAAACACAGACTTTAGCGTTGAGTCTAATGCAGATTGCATTACCTCATCATCAAGTAATGCGTTATCACCCGCATTTAAGATATCCATAAAAGATCTATCGTACTTAAGCCTAGTGGCTTTATCTATCTCATTCATAAACATCTGAGACTTAGTAAATGTATCCTGTATACGGACGCCTGTAATTGTGTTTGCAGCATTAGTAACAGCTTCAACCTGCTTAAACACAGGACTCTTAGGGTCAATGCCGTGTCGCTTAGCTGTACTATCAATACCTCCAGCGAAGGTTTCAAATAGAGCCTTCTGAACGTCAGGATTGGCGTCTAGAAATTTCATATACGCATCACGTGTAGTATAAGGATCCATTAAGTTGCGTATCTTTTGCGACTGCAGAGTAGATAAAGCTCTCATTCTCTGAAAGGCTTTCTCAGATCCTACTTTATCTGTAGCCATCTTAGCCACACCTTCCAGACCATACATACCTGCATTAAATACATCCGCTAAAGTCTGACCTACGTAGTACTGCCCAAAGCCAGCAATGTTGAGGGCTGTAGTAGCAGGGGATGAAACAAGCAAACGCTTCCATACACCTTGGGTATACTTCAAGTATTCCTGCTTTTCTGCTGGTGTAGTATTATCGTCAGCCCCTTTTAGTGTAGCTTCTAGTGCATCTGAGGATGCAACAACACCTGAGTCTATAGTCCTACGTAGCTGTGACATTACGTTAAGCTGTTTTGCTGCATCACTTATACGAGCAGAAATAAGATCACTAAGGTTTATACCTACCTCATCATACTCGCCTAGGTGTAAGCCTGTGTGTTGCTTAACAAGCTTATTAGCTTTTTCTAGGTCTGCCTGTGGCATATAACGAATTACATTTGTGATGAAGTCTGTAGTCTTTAGGTTACGGTCTACCTTATACCCCATATCCTTTACAACTTTACCTACTCCACCCTTCCCGTCTTCTCCAATAATAATGTTTTTAATTAGACCAGCTACAATGCCACCTTCATTCTCAAAGGCAGCACCCCTAGCAACTTTATCAGCCCAAGTATCTACGGCATCAACAACAACCTTAGATGCCTTCTTAGCTTCCTTAGCTTTTAAAAAAGGAGTGTTAACTTCTATAACATTGTTGGCAAGTTTCTCAAGTGAGTCACCTGTATCAGCATAACCAGATGCACCACGGAATTTACCAAAGCCTAACTGTGCACCACCAGCAACACCACCTAAGAAGGAAGAAAAGGCTGTTTGTGTGCCACTGTATGACTCTTGTGCGCCTACTTCAAGCATAGCATTCTGATTCATTACATCCTGTAGCACAGCAGCACTAGCATCTAACGCTGTAGTTTGTAATAATGCTTTCTTACCAGCCTTCTTAAATAGATCCTCTTGAGCACCAAGCATAGCATCCTTAGCTATAGATCGTGGCCCTTCCTTTTGTACAGTAGAAGCTACCCTTGCTGCAATTTTATCAGCTTGGGCTTTAGTATATCCCTTAGACATAGCTCTAGTTGCAGCCTCAATACCCGCCTCCTTAGCGGCCTTCTCAGCAGCTTCCCTAGTAGCACCACTCTTAAGTGCCGCTTTACCTGCTCTAATTACTGTTTCCTTTATGACTTTCTTTCCTGCTAAAGTCACACCAGCCGCACCAGCCCTTGCAACACCACCTGTTAATAACCCTAAGTAGTTTGTAGGGTCTTTAGCTGCAGCACTTACATAATCCCATACACCGTCTACTGCACCCATAAAACCATCATTAACAAAAACATTGCCTAGTTGGTCATATATTTGATACGCTTTCTTTGCCTTAACTCTCTGGGCTTCATTAGCCTTACTAACAAAACGAACTTCACCAGCAGTAGAAACAGTGTTAGCGTTGAAGTAGCGCATGTGTTCTACAAAGTCATCTACCAGCTTGTCTTGATCAGCGTCATTATAGTCTACACCTTTACGAGCCACCATATAATCACGAATAGGGTTTATATACTGGTTATTCTTTAGGTCATCTTTCTTGAGCGTAGTACTGGTATCAATAACAAAGTCATCATCTTCCGGTACATCAAAGGAAGCAGGGGCAACGCCCCCTTGCTGCGCCGCACCATACTTTAGTATTTCTGTATAATCCATTTACTTTATTCCTCTACTGGCAAAGGTAGGCCTGTTTCTGGATCATGTGTTTCACCGTACTTATCATTCCACTCTCTGTATAAATTTACTTCATACTGACGCCCACCTAATCTTCTTTCTGGGCGGGTCTCAGATATATCAGGACGTTTTTCTACTATAATAGGAGCGCCTGTAATAGGATCATATTTATCTTTATACTTTTTGTCCCACTCTTGCTGTTCATTAGTATCAACAGGAGCATTAAGATCTAGAGGATTTACATCCTCCTGTGGTCTTGGTTCTATGCTTCCATCAGGCCGCTCTACAGTAGGACCATCTCCAATTGGAGGTGTCACTGCTGAAGGAGGTGTCACTGCTGAAGGTGACTCAGCCGCCGCCTTTGCAGCATCATACTGCTCTTGTGTTATTTTACCATACTTCAAAAGTAGATCGTTCACATAACCTTCTGGTGATGAGTCCTTAATTTGCTGAAGAGCATATTCATTTTCAAGAATACCTGCCTCTATGTATCTCTCAACGTACCTATCAACCACTAACTTGGCTGCATCTTGTGTTACTTTCTTACGTAGCATGGCTGCTGCCTGTGGGTCTCCTCCCACTATATTCCCATTCTCATCTTCAGAACCCAGCATTACTCTTTGAATATTTGATTCATTTAACTCAAGGGCATCCACCATAGACTGTGCTATATCTTTACTAAAGTTTCCTTGGGCATCAAATCCAAATAGCTCAGCATCTTTAAATGTCATAGTAGCACTTGGTATAAGTGACTGATAATCACTACCTGCTGCTAATGCATTGATCTCTGAAATACTCATACCTGATCCAAACTGCTCCTTAGAAAGCTCACGCTTAGCACGGTTCATGTCATCATAACCAAATAAGGTTCCTAACATACCTACATCACTTGTAGGAGTAGCTGCAGATCCTGTAGGCTTAGCTCCGTAAGTAAGCTGAGCAAACTCTAATAGACTCTTATCTGCATATTCTTCATATACAGTATCAGGCATTGTAGGCATATCAATGATAGCTGCAATATCATCATTGCTAAGTCCACCTACTTGTCCAGGCATATTGGCTGCAGCATTTAACTTCTCATATAACTCTTGCACATTTCCCATACCAGATGCCATAGCTGTCTGTACAATTTTCATTGCTTCAGGGTTAGATGTACCACCCATAAGTTGAAGAGCTTGCTTACCATAAGCAGCAGCTTGCTTTGCTCTACTATCTCTAGTCTGTATTAGTGACTGATTACGTAAGGCGGATTGGTATTCACGATCCTTATATGCTTTTGCTTCCGCACTTTTTTCATCTATCTCCGCTTCTAGCGTTTCAAAAACACCAGTACCAAAGCTTCTCCAATCAAATGCCATGTCTTATCCCCTTGCCATCAAGCCTGAAGGCGCTTCTTGTGTCACTTCTTGCATAGGTTCTTCTTCCATATCAGGAGTGTCTTCATTTACTAACTCACTGATAATAGCCTTCCCTGGGTCAGATGTATCATCACCTTCATCAGTAAGGTACTTAGTAGCAACAAGCATAAAGCGTTCCATCTCTTTTTCTTCCGCCCGTTTCTTTGGATCACTGCCATCATCACGAACAGTAATGCCTAAAGAACTAATAGCTTGTTTAAGAAAAGTATGAATAATTGGTGCTACAAGGATACCAGCATCTACTGTATGCAGACCTCGCATAACACCCTGCATGTATAAACTCTCTACAATAGGGGCTAAGGGTACACCTGCCTGACACATTGCACCAAAGTCATCAATTATGTCTTCATCTGCTAGGCGCTCAATGTAATACTTAGTAACATCCTCCATAGAAGACATTTCTGCTGGCTGCTCCCAAGGCACGTTTCTAGGTGTACCTGTTAGGGATTGGCCTGGAATGGGCCTATTAAATAGATCTGACATAATAATACCTTACTTAGTGAAGCCTGCGCCAAAGTAGAGACCTACGATAGCTGATACGATGTGTGTGTCTAGGGGTGTGATAACGAAGCCTTGTGCATACTTCCACTCAATAGCCTCTGTAGTACCAAATAGCCAGTTAAGGAAACCACCCTGCATTTCAGTGTAGCCTACGATAACATTGACCTCAGGATACAACAAAGCTGCTACCTTTGGCAAGACAATAATTGATCCTACTGCAGATAAAGCTATGATCCTACGTGTCCATGCAAAGTGTACATCAGTCTTGCCGTATGATCGGGCTTCCTGTTGTCCAGATATAAGTAGCTTCTGCTGCTCTGCTTTGTTCTTGTTAGACTGACCCCATATAGACATGACCCCACCTAGCACGGTGGAGAATAACATGGTGATAAGTTCTAGGGGTAGGCCAAACATTAGGCGTTCAATCCTACTTTACGCAACCAAGCTTTCATGTTCTTTCTACGGCGCTTAGCTACTGTACTAGGGTTAGCTCCTCCAATACCCTCTGCTGCCAGTGTTGGATTATCTGCTCTAGCTCCATTAAACATATAAGATATGTCAGCACTTTCACCTCTATGGTACTTTTCTGTGGCAAGTGCTGCCTTAGTACCCGTTTTTAGGGCGTCAAAAGATCCAGCACCCTCTACCCTATCGTAATCCCTTTTAGCAGCACCCTCATAAGGCTTGTACATAATAGGTGCAGACTCAGCTAGTTCTTCAAAAGTAAACTCTGGGAATGTCCCTGCAGTTTTCTGTTCTGATAGCTTAGCTTTTAATAGTGTTTCACCTCGTGCTCTACGTTCTGCTTTAGTCCCTGAGCCTTGGCTTACTGGGTTGCCTGTGAGAGGATCTATAATTGTGTCAGGGTTTAATCCTATCCAACCTGCATCAGCTGCTTTATCCACCATTGCTTGAGGTAAGCCTTTATCAAGTAAAGCCTGTCTAGTATGCTGTCCAAAGTCTAGCCCTGCGCCAACGGTAAGGCCAGACTTGTGCCCCGCATCAATAAGACCTAGATATGCCTCTTCTTCAAAGCCTTCAACCCCTTTTAATAAATCAAAGGTAGGTGTTTGAATGAAGTTATCTCTAGTTATTTCTCTTGGGTCATAGGTGTTGGGGTCTTTGAGGGCTTCCATAGTAACTTCGTCTAATTCCCCTGTGGTGGGAACGCCATGCACGTATTGCCAAGCTTTTAGCTTTTCTTTAGAGCCTTTACCAAAAGCACCATCTGCCTTTGTGCCTATAATAGTTTGCACTGCTTTGATACGTTCTTTCTCATCAGGTGCATCTAGTCCTGTAGGTCTAGCTTTAGGGCGTGTCATAAGCCCTTCACCTGTGCCAGCCTCTGGGGGAGTACCAACACTACCATAACCTTCTGCACCACCTAAGTTACGAGGGTCACCCCCCATATCTGCTACTTCTGCTACTGGAGCCTCAATACCATCTATACCTCCACCTATCTTACGAGGATCTGCTACACCTTCTGATAAGCGTGGGCTATCTGCTACGCCACGTGGTTTAGGCACACCCTCAAAGCGCGGGTCTGGTAGGGCTACCTTTTCACCTGGACGAATTAAGTCAGGGTTACCTATCTGTGGATTAGCATCTATGAGATCACTTAAGGACACATCATTATCTTTTGCAATTGCAGTTAACGTGTCACCTGCTTTAACTTCTATTTCTTCTACAGTGATAGGTTCTGGTTGCAGAGCGCCCTGTAGTACTGACATATCAACACTTGGGTCTGGTTCTGATGGAGTTTGTTGCCCTAAATATATCTCAGGGCTTTCTGGTGGACCTAAAGCTTCACGTAGTGCGTCATCAATAGCGGCACGTCCAAGGAAGTTATTAATATCAGAAGAGTTGTCTGGTAAAATATTTGGTTTAAATATGTCACTGTCATACAAAGACCCTCCTGTGTAGTCTCTGAATGTCATGGTCTTACTTGCTGCAGGAGGTGGTAGCGTTGCACCTGCAGAGGTAAAAGCTGCTGATAATGCCATAGGAGAATACGACTGACCATAACTAACATTGTCATCATTAGCCGTAGCAGCAGCGTTATAGGCGTATGTCTGTTTTGCTTTAGAAGTTCCTGCACCACTAGTAGGAGCATAGTTTGACCCAGCATACATATCTGAATCCATTTTACTTGCTTTTGGCTTAGAGGCCAACCCCTTACTAGCGGGTTTTGAAGGCCCATAACCTTCTGAGCCACCTAAATTTCTAGGATCGTAGCTTGTTACGCCACTTGTATTGTACGATGCCATGTTATTATCCTTGATAGTAATATTATGTGAAGAACTTATCAGCAGCATTCATTGCCAGCTTAGTAAGGAAAGAGCCAGCAGCCTTGGAGAAGTTATCTGTTGCGTTAGCATCTGCTGGCTCCTGTGCATTAATTTTAGCTCTAAGAATATCTGAATCACGTTGTGCAGCATTTTCAGCTGTCTGCCACGCCCATGCCAGCAAGTCACGCTCTCGTTGTACAATGTTATTATATGCTGTCATGGTTAAGTTATTAGCTGCTAAAACGGAGTCTCTATTAGCTTGGTTATTAGCCGCATTATCTGTGGTTGTAATATTCTGAAACCATTGTGCATTAGCCTGTGCTACAATTAAATGGTTTTTAGCGTTGAATTGGTCTGCCGCATTATTCTGTAAAGCATTAAATTGAGATAAGGAGTTTTCTTCTCCAGCATTAAACCTACTCATAGCATTTGCTTGTTCACTATTAAACCTAGCAATGGTGGAAGTAAGAGATGCAAAGAACTGCTCTGTCTGCATTTCTGATGTGGCATTAAACTGTGCAGCCGCATTTGTAGCCGCTTGATCAGATAACATAGAGTTTACTAGCTCTTGTGTCTTAAACATAGCAGTTTGTTGCTCATTGTCTAAGTTCTTCATATCCATATTAAGAAAAGCATTAGCGTTTTGTATTGCCGCCTGTTGACGGTTATTCAAGTTAGCCATATCTACGTTTGTCATAGCAGCAGCATCTGCCATAATCTTAGCATTCTTAGCGTCTAGGTTAGCTAAGTCTACTGTCTGTGCCATACGAGCGTTCTCTAGTGCAATCTGTACGTCAGCACTAAAGTTCATATTAGCAATGTCACTAACTTTAGCTGCATTACTTACACGTGTCTGAAACTCCTGTGTAAACTCTAGGTTAAGAAACTCAGCACGTTTCTCTGCAGCAAACATTGCAGCCTGTTGTTTATTGCTTAGGTTCTGTGCCTCAAATCTAGCGAAGGTAGAAGCGTCTTGTTGTGCAATGGGTAAAGCACTTTCCATAGCGGCTTGTATAATAGCCTGTCCAGCCATAGAGGAAGCTGATAAACCACGTGCAGCCATCTGTGCTGCTGCAGCCCTCATAGCACCAGCTGCAAATGCAGGAGGTTCATTACCTTCAAACTGTTCCATCAAACCTGTAAGCTGACCCTGCACAGTAGCATCTGTAGAAGGAGCGCCTGTAGCAGCCTCAAAGTTAACTGTCTTCCTAACACGGCTCATGTCAACGGTGGAACCTTCGATAAGCTCACCTTTTTCAAGCTTACGTGGTGCAGGGGCCACAACCTTACGTGCCTCATCAATCTGCTCTACAGTAAGGCCAAGACGTGCTAGGTCTCCTGGTTTCATGCTGGCAGCTTCCGCTAAGGCCTCATCACTAGGTTTACCTGTAGCAGCTTCAAGTTTATCTAAAGTATTCTTAACTGCAGGTGTGACAGTCTTAGGA
>JACKZZ010001619.1_pt1 | contig 12022 bp, 9 predicted proteins | sample 8027871 | NCBI WGS metagenome assembly JACKZZ01 (sample SAMN15724774, study PRJNA655200) | protist metagenome | isolation source: fluorescence activated cell sorting (FACS) single amplified genomes of... | place: USA: West Boothbay Harbor, Gulf of Maine | collected 2000-07-19
ATTCTACCCGGGATATGCTTTGAAATTTCTAAGCCGACGAGAACGGCAAGCTTATCAGCAGCATCCTCTATTTGTTCAGCCTTATCAGAGCTATTAGCTTTTGCATAAGCAATAGCCTCTTCTATCATAGGCTCACATTGCGCTAATTTGCTTGCTTTCAATAGTAATGACGGGTTGGTTGTAGCGTCGACAGGTTTTAAAGACTTAATTGCATCTACTTCTCCCGTGTCTGCAACAATTGTTGTCATTGTTTTTAGTTGTTCGAGTAATGAAGCCATTGATTTCTCCGTATTTTTTAAATTTGTATTAATTAAAGTCTTAGTTTTAAACTGAATGACTTGGGCTGAACATTTTAACAAAAATTAACAAATAACTACAAATTTTTCTTTTGCGCGATTATAGCTTGTTATTAAAATTTATTTTTATATTTTAAGATTAATTTAACAAAACGTTTAAGTCGACAAGCAATCCTATAATGTGGCAAAATTACGTTCTTTATTTAATTAACTACAAATTACATAAACCCAATTTAATACTAACTTATTCCAAAGGCACCCCATGACACAAAGTGTAATTTCTTTCGAGGAACTTAGAAATAAAGATGTCGCCATTGTAGGGGGCAAAAATGCTTCGCTTGGTGAAATGATATCCCAACTCAAGGCAAAGGGTGTGAGGGTTCCAACTGGATTTGCGACAACTGCAGATGCCTTCAATGACTTTATAGCTCAGGATCAATTGGGAGAAAGAATTGAACAAGAGCTGATAGATTTAGATGTAAATGATGTTGTTAAGCTTGCGCAGAGTGGTAAAAAAATTAGAAAATGGATTCTTGATACACCCTTCTCGAGTGACTTTGAAAATAATGTCGAAAATCATTATGACAACTTAATTAAAAAATCGCCTAAAGGCACAACATTTGCAGTCCGCTCTTCAGCGACGGCTGAAGACTTGCCGGATGCATCATTTGCTGGCCAACAAGAGAGCTTTTTAAATATTCATGGGTTAGATAACATAAAGCAAGGAATTAAAGAGGTTTTTGCTTCGCTTTATAATGATCGTGCAATTTCATACAGGGTTCATAAAAATTTTATTCATTCAGATGTCGCAATCTCTGCTGGTATTCAACAGATGGTTAGAAGCGACACAGGCTCATCAGGTGTAATGTTTACTATTGATACAGAGTCTGGTTTCAAAGATGTTGTTTTCATCACCTCATCTTATGGCTTGGGTGAAACTGTCGTACAGGGATCGGTCAATCCAGATGAATTTTATGTCCACAAATCACTTTTAAAGCTCGGTAAGAGTGCGATTGTTAGAAAGTCCATAGGATCAAAAAAAATTAAAATGGTTTTTAGTGAAGATACTAAAGCTGGCTTAAGTACAAGTACTATTGATGTTGAAGAATCTCTAGCAAATCAATTTAGCATTAAAGATGAGGATGTTACAGAATTAGCTAATTATGCAATGATAATTGAATCCCATTATGGATTCCCTATGGATATAGAGTGGGGTAAAAATGGACTAGATGGCAAGTTATATATACTTCAAGCGAGACCTGAAACTGTAAAATCCCAACATCAAAATATAACTGAAACATACAAACTTAATGAATCAAGCAAAGCGCTAGTTGCTGGCAGAGCGGTAACTCAAAAGATTGGTATAGGTCCTGTAAGGATAGTAAAAGATCCATCAGAAATGCACACCGTACAACCTGGTGACGTGTTAGTAGCTGATATGACTGATCCAAATTGGGAGCCAGTAATGAAAAGGGCTTCGGCTTTAGTTACAAACCGCGGAGGCAGAACATGTCATGCAGCCATCATTGCCAGAGAGCTTGGAATTCCCGCAATTGTGGGTAGCGTTAATGCGACAGAGCTTCTTACAGAGCAGGATACTGTTACAGTTTCATGTGCGGAGGGTGAAACAGGTATTGTTTATCAAGGTAAATTAGATTTTGAGGTTAATGTTCAAGAAGATGGTGATTTACCAAAATTACCTATAAAGCTTATGATGAATGTTGGCAATCCAGATATGGCCTTTACATTCGCGCAAATTCCTAATGATGGAGTCGGGCTTGCAAGGCTTGAATTTGTTATTAACAACATGATTGGCATTCACCCAAAAGCGATATTAAATTATGAGGCCATGCCAAAAGATATCCAAAAAACGATTGATTTTAAATCCAAGGGGTACTCATCACCAAAAGAATTTTATGTCAATAAAGTGACTGAAGGTGTTGCTACTATTTCATCTGCCTTTTATCCAAAGCCAGTTATCGTAAGGATGTCCGATTTCAAATCAAATGAATATAAAAAATTAGTTGCGGGAGACATCTACGAACCTGACGAAGAAAATCCAATGATTGGCTTCAGAGGTGCAGCAAGATATATTTCAGAACAATTTAAAGATTGTTTTAAACTCGAATGTCAGGCTATGTTAAAAGCAAGAAATGAAATGGGTTTAACAAATATCGAATTGATGATCCCTTTTGTCAGGACACTAAAAGAGGCTGAAGCGGTCATTAATATTTTGGCAGAAAATGGCTTAAAGCGAGGAGAAAATGGGTTAAGGCTAATTATGATGTGTGAAGTCCCCTCAAATGCAATTTTAGCTAAAGAGTTTCTAAAGTATTTCGATGGTTTTTCAATTGGTTCTAATGACTTAACTCAACTTACATTGGGGACTGATAGAGATTCAGGGATTCTGGCGGATGGTTTTGATGAAAGAGACCCAGCTGTCATGAAGTTAATTGAATTAGCGATAGAGGGAGCAAGGGCAAGTAAAAGTTATGTAGGTATCTGTGGACAAGGCCCTTCTGATCACCCTGATTTTGCTAAATGGCTGTTGGAGCAAAAAATAGATTCGATGTCATTAAATCCTGATACAGTAATAAGCACATGGAAAAGTCTAAGCAAAAAATAAATGGCTAAAAATAAAAGGACAGCCTTTTTTATATCTGATGGAACAGGTATTACGGCAGGTTCTTTAGGGGGTTTATTGGCACATTTCCCTGAAACTGAATTTGATCAAATCAGGATTCCTTTCACAAACTCAATTGAAAAAGTTGAAGATGCGCAAAAGAGAGTTGTTAATGCGAAAATGATGACGGGATCAAGACCCATCGTTATTATGTCTATCGGGAATGAAATCTTAAGGAATGAGTTAAAAGCAGTTGATGCTTATTATATTGACCTGTTTGATTCATTTATACATCCCTTGGGAGTTGAGCTTAATGAACCAGCGTTAACAAGGCCTGGCGTTTCTCATAGCATTAAAACAAACCAATATGGTTCTAGAATGGAGGCAATAAATTTTGCATTAGGCCATGATGATGGCATGACACATACGGGATTAAATCAAGCACAAGTGATACTTGTAGGCGTTTCTAGGAGTGGTAAAACACCCACCAGCATTTATCTTGCGATGCAATTTGGTATCAAAGCTGCGAACTACCCCCTCATACCTGAGGACTTCGAAAGAGGAAAGCTACCTCCCATCCTAGAAGGATACCTTGATAAAATATTTGGATTAACAATTAAAGCTGAACGGCTACATTCCCTCAGAAGCGAGAGAAGGCCAGAAAGCAATTATGCATCGCTATCTAATTGTAGGCAGGAAATCGGGCAGGCTGAGGAACTTATGAAAAAAGCTGGAATTCCGACAGCAGATTCAACCTCAAAGTCTGTTGAGGAGCTCTCAGCAATCATCATACAATTTATTAAAAACTAATTTTCGAGATAAGGTTCAAGTAGGCCCATAATGTCAGAGGACTCTGGATCTACAGTGCTAGGAAAAACGAAAGCGGATTCAGCATTTGGCATTACAATAAACTTATAAAAATTCCACATAGGCGCCTCCCCAGTCATTTGTTTTAGATTTTTATACACAGGATTCACATTCGGTCCTACAACATTTGACTTGCTCATCATAGGAAAATCAACAGCATATGTTAATTTACAAAAATCCTGAATTTCTTTATCGGTTTTAAACTCTTGATTAAAATCATTTGAAGGAAACCCAACCACTAGCATTTTGTTACTGTGTTCTTTGTATAGCTTCTCCAAACCTTCAAATTGAGATGTAAACCCACATTTACTTGCTGTATTCACAAACAAAATAGGTTTGTCTTGATACTCACATAAATTAAACTTCTTTCCTTGTAAGGTCTTTAAATCTTGATTGTAGAAATCCATACATGCAGAATACACTGGACTAGCAAAAAAAATAAATAAAAAAAGAGTTATTAAATTAGCTGATAAATTATTTTTCAAAACGAACCTCATTTCCTTAAAAGTTAATAAAATTTATTTTTTCATTTTACGCCATTTCCATGGAGCAATTGGTTTTTTTTCATTCCAAAGACCGAGTTTATTTTTTTTTGCGTTTAACTCAGCCTGACTGTAGAGCTCTCTGTCTAATGGGCTTTGTTGTTTTTGGTATCTTTTAAAATGCCAAGCATAACCACTTGATACTTGAAGAAAGTTTACATCATTTCCATCCAATATTAATTTAGCTAAAACTCTATTATATCTATCAACAGAATAAAGATTTCCATTCTTTGGTTTTGATTTTAGCAAAACCCATTTATCGATTAGAACCTCTTTTAAATGATATGTTGATGCTAAACCGTATGGTTGATTTTGCTCAGGAGCATCAATGCCGGTTAGCCTTACCTTAAATTTTTTACCAGATTTATTCACAACATGAACTGTATCCCCATCAACCACTCGCTCAACTTTTGCTGTAAAATCTGCTTTTGCTGAATAAATACTTAGGATAAACAAAATGACAAATACATTTGTAAAAAAAATTATACTTTTCATCTCAACTCTCTTTTTATCAAACCTCTCATTTGCTGCAAACCTTCAGTACTATGTTAACCAGGCAACCAATCAAACTCTTCATGCTCTTAATAGTAACTTCCACTATCAACCTTCCCCATTGATGGATAAAGCGATTGAAAATTTACCTGCTTACTCAAATATAAAAAAATGTGTTTCGGGTAATGTTACAGATGCCATTCTTATTTTAAAACCAATTTTATCCTACAATCCCCAAAGCACCATTCTTTATGGTGATCTTGACGTTAAAATTTATCAAGCTCGATCTAAGGATCAGGCTAATCTAGACAACTTTATCAAAACAATTAAAATATCTCTTTGGAAGGTTGTTCAATATGATGAAGCTACCATAGGTTATTATATAAACGAAATTTATACTGATCTTCTCAAAAAGTTAACATCAGAGATGGATAGCCTTAAAATAGATAAAAATCATCCTACAAATGGTTCTTACTGTGATTTATTAAGAACATTAAAAGAATCAAGATTAAATGTTAATAATTAAATTTGTCTTTATTTTTTTTAGTTAAGAATTAATAAAATGACAAATGCATTTTTAAAAAAAATTATACTTTTCATTTCTACCCTTTTATTATCCAATATGGTGTGTGCTGCAAAATATCAATACTTCGTCAATCAGACAACCAATCAATCCTTAACGTCCCCTTATCAGTACTTCAATTATCACCCTTCCCCATTGATGGATAAAGCGATTGAAAATTTACCGGCTTACTCAAATATAAAAAAATGTGTTTCGAGTAATGTTACAGATGCCATTCTAATTATAAAACCAATATTATTTTATAATCCTCAAAGCACAATTCTTTATGGTGATCTTAACGTTAAGGTTTATCAAACACGATCTAAGGATCAGGCTAATCCAGACAACTTTATCAAAGCAATGAAAATATCTCTATGGAAAGTTCTCCGTTTTGACGAGGTTACTATAAACTATTACATTAATGACATTTATACAGAGCTTCTCAAAAAGTTAACATCAGAAATTGATAGCCTTGAAATAGATAAAAAGCATCCTACAAATGGTTCTTACTGTGATTTATTGAGTACATTAAAAGAATCAAGATTAAATCTAAATTATTAATTTCTTTTATTTATTTGGACTCAAGTGCACGGTAAATTTTGGTAAGCAAGTGCTCCCCTATAAGAAAAGAGAAGATAAGTATTATAAAGGCCAATAACCCATCAAACATGCCGTAAAAATTTATCTTATCACCAAAAATTAAATTAGCGCCATGAAGCATTAAGACTTTAGAAAAAAATAATAAAGCCCATAAGGCGAAGAAATACATTATTTTTGTCAGATAGCTTTTCTTATCCCCAAAAAAACTTGATAGCTGATGTTCTGCGTATTTTGTTAAAACAATAAATAACTGTAAAAAAATAGCAATAAAAATAGTTATAGAAAAAGACTCTACGTATACTGAGTGACTGAATTCTGCATATATATTTAGAATCGTCATGTCTACAAGAATACAAATAATATAAACTAAAAATAACCTTTGAGAATTATTAATATTTCTTTCGCCATCTTTTGGGTATTGATTTTTCTTTGTAGCCATAAACTTTATTTACTAATAATTTTTTTATCCTTAAACATCAGGGAGTACAAAACAGGTACCACCGCTAATGTCAAGAATGTGCCTACACCCAAGCCGTATGCAATAATATTAGCCAAGCCATAAAATAATGGGTCATGAGGAATTATTAAGGTCAACAAACCTAAGGTTGTTGTTAATGTGGTGATAATGATTGGTCTTAACCTTTGCTGGCATGCACTAACGATTGCATCATAAATCTTCTTACCCATTTCTCTTTCTAAATCAATTCTATCAATCAAAATTATTGCATTATTTATAATAATACCTGCTAAGCTATAAAGTCCGAGCGTACCCATAAACCCAAAGTTTGATCCCGAAATTAATAATCCTAATACAGCGCCGATGAAAGACAGAGGAATAGTAATTAGAATAATTAATGGTCGTCTAAACGAATTGAACTGAGCAACAAGAAGGATAATAATAAGACCAATCACCAAAGGGACATTCGCAGAAAGTGAATCTTGTGCTTCCTTAGACTCTCTTATAACGCCATCGTATCTGATCATATGATTAGATGGTAAGCCATCATTTAACTCTTCAACAATTGGATCTAATACCTCTCTAAAGTCCTCAGCCGTTGCGTTCATGTTTTTTGCTTGTACAGAGACTGTTCTGAATAAATCCTGCCTAGCGATACGTGAAAATTGATTTTGCCCTTCGAAATCTGCTATTTGGAATAAAGGCACATTGTTATTATTGCTTGATGAGTAAACATTTAACGTCCTCATCCTATCCATATTAAATCTTTCATCATCCTCAGCTCTAAAGAGAATTGGGATAATATTATCTTCTTCACGAAATTGAGTAACCTCTGAGCCTTCAAAATAAGCATTGAGCGATTGCGCAATATCATTTGAAGAAACACCGGCTCTTCTCGCCCTCACCTGGTCAACTTTAATTAGAATTTTTAAAGTTCTATTTTGCCAATCTGTTCTTATATCAATGGTGCCAGGTATTTCATGCAACCTATCAACTAATTGCTGAGCTTTAGCATAAATAACATCAGAATCAGGACCCACTACTTGAAGCTTAATTTCACTTGAATCACTCGAACCCAGAAACATTTTATTAACTCTAAAAAACATACCTGGAAATTGATCATTTAAATTATTTTTTAAATTTTCAATAGAGCTGTCTTGTTCTTCTACATCATCAATGTTGATAATTATAAATCCCATATTATCTGCAGCATCGTCAGGAGCAAGGGACAATACAAAGCGAGGACCACCAAAACCCACATAACCAGAATATGATTTAATATTTGGGAATAATTCTCTGTCATTTAGAAGTCCAAAAACTTTTTTCATTTGAAACGTCATTTCTCTTTGGGAGGTACCAGCGGGTAGTTGGGTATAAACCAAGATTTGGGGTCTATCAGAGTCCGGAAAAAAACGTTTTGGTACCTCTTTACTTGCCATTATTGAAAATATAAATGCAGCAAACATCGCCGCTAAAAATAGAAACCTGATCTTTAAAATACCTTTCAATAAAAAACCGTAGCCGATCGATAGTTTATAAAAAATCCCTGATGTTTCTTTTTCTTTACTTTTTTTCTTATCTATTTTTAAAAAGTAATAGCAAAGTATAGGTGTTAGACAAAGCCCTGCTATCCATGATGTCAATAAAGCCATTGCTATGACCAGTGAAAGAGACCTTGTGTATTCTCCTGCTGTTGATTCTGCCAACATAAGCGGCAAAAAAAATAAAATAGTTGTTAAGGATGAGGTAAGTAAGGGGATAGTCAGTTCTTTACCTACCCCTTTAAGGGCTTCAATTCTAGAGATACCCCGCTCTAGCCTTTTCATAAAATCCTCGGCCACAACAATACCATTATCTACGAGCAAACCTAAAGCAATGATAAGGGTTGCCAAGCTCATTCTTTCGAGCTGTAGATCATAAAAATTCATTAACGCAAGTGTTATCAGCATTACGGTTGGAACGATTGAGCCAACAATAAAACCCGTTCTAAAGCCAAGAAAGATAATGACTGAAAAAAGGACAATTACTAGTGTTTGCAAAACATTAATTGATACCCCATTAATGGTTTCCTCTACGACATCAGCTTGATAGGTTGCAATATCTAAATGATATCCAAAAGGCATTGTTTCTTGAATTTCAGCTATTACATTTAAAACTCTTGGCGAAAATTCTAAGAGGTTGTAACCATCCAGCATAGAAATGCCAAAGACAATAGCCGGTTTTCCATTAAAATATGCTGTTTTGTTGGGTGGATCTATATATCCGCGTTCAATAACTGCTATATCTCTCAAAGAAATAACGCTTTCTGTATCTGTTTTAAAGTTTGAATGGGGTACTGAGATTAATGTATCCCCTAGCTCTTCGATATCTTTAAAGTCACCAGTTGGCTCTAAAACAAATGATCTAGCACCTGTATCGACCTGACCGCCAGGAAGAATAATATTTTGTGATTTCAGTGCAGCCGAAATCTGACTGGGATTAATCCCTAATTCTGCAAGCTTTGTTGATTCAAATTTTAAATAAATTCTTTCGTCTTGGACTCCAAATAAATCAATTTTTTTTATCCCTTTTACGCTATAGATAATATCTCTAATATGTTTTGCCATATCATGCATATCATTCATATCAAAACCATCTGAGGTTAATGCCATTGTTATGACAGCAACATCTCCAAATTCATCGTTAATATTTGGGATAGAGGCTCCCTCAGGCAATTCTTTTTCTGTGTCTTTAACTTTATTGCGTAAGTTTTGCCAAATAGCGTCTAGATTGAAGTATTTGTCTTCTATCTTGACATGAATGATTGAGGATCCTGTTTCGGAAATTGACGTAAGCTTCTTAATCTCTGGAATCTTACGAATATTTTCTTCTAATTTTTTAGTTATCAGAAGCTCAACTCTTTGTGGAGACATACCTGGGAATTTAGTTGTAACTATAGCTTCACGATTGACAATATTAGGGTCCTCTTGAGAAGGCAAAGTAAAATAACTGATGCCTCCATAGACCATTAGACTTACAACAATAAATAAAAATATTTTCTGATATTTAAAAGCTAACTCTGAAATATTCATTAAAAGATTAGCCTCAATTAAAGTTAAATATTTCTATGTCTTGCTCTTGAAGAACAACTTCTTGATTGTTTCGAAGGTATGGGATACCTGCCACTGCGATAATGTCACCAGATTTTATGTTGCCTTGAACATAAACATCATTATTTGTAATATTAAGTGGCCTTACCATGACTTTCTTGAGTCTGCTCGTATTTGAATCAAAAACATAAACAAAGCTTGATTGTTCATTACCAACACCCAAAGCAGAATTTGGTATCAAAATGCTTTCTTCAACGTCTTGAAAGTATACGAATGAAACCTCTGCTGTCATTCCTGCTCGAAGTTCTGATGACTGTTGAGTAAGATATAACACAACGGGAAACGAATTTGCTCTTGTGGCTTGTGTTCCAATTTCTTTTAAAGCTGCTTTCATTTCAAGGTTTTTAGCAGCAGGAAAGGTGACTGTATATATCTTATCTTGAACCAATTTTTTTATTAATGTTTCTGGGACATAAACAGAAACCTCAAGCCCTTGGCCACCATCAATTTTAAAAAGTGTTTCACCAATAAAGACTTGCTGTGCTGGGTCTACATCCTTAAAGGTAATTGTGCCATCGTAAGGCGCTCTAAGGACAGTATCTTCAAGGCCTTTTTTATTAATTGCTAAATTAGAAGCGGCAATCTCTAATTCTGTTTTAGCGTCTGATACATCCTGTTGTGAAACCGCCTTACTTTCTCGTGCAACTTTCATACGGTTATAATATGACTCTTTATTAACAAAATCAGCTTGAGCAGAGAGGTAGAGACTCTTTGGATCTCTTTGACTCAATCTCGCTAAAACCTGACCCTTTTTTACTTTACTACCTAAGTCAACTTTTACATCTGTGACATAACCACCGCTATTAAAACTTAGCGAGGCCCCTTCTCTAGGATTAAGTTGTCCAGACAATCTCCTTGACTGTTCCACACCGGTTACACTTACCTCCATCCATGCAATCTTAGGAATTGGGGCATCCTTGGTTGGCTCATCTTCATCGCAAGATGAAAGAAAAAAGCTTAAAAATATCAAAAGAATTATGTTTTTCATGCGTTATTCCTGAATCTGTTCATTAACAATTATTTCTGTTGCGGTTTCTATATCTTCCCAACCGCCACCCATAGCTTTATATAATTGAATTATAAATTGCACTAAATTACCATTACTTTTCGCTAAATCATCTTCTTGAAAAAAGATAACCCTTTCAGCATCTTGAACTTCTTGAAAATCAATTAAACCAGAGGTATATCTAGCAAGTGTGATCTTGTTTACCTTCTTTGCTGCACTTACCGACACGTTCAGAGAGACATTTCTTTGTTTCTCCTCTTTATAAGATTTAATCGCGTTTTCTACTTCCTCAAATGCCCTTAATACCCTCTTTTCATAGTTTACACGAGCTTCTTCAACTTGCGCATCCTGAACCTCAATTGCCGCTTGTGTTGCGCCTCCATCAAAAATATTCCATCTAAAATTTGGACCAAATGACCAATACCTAGAGTCAGAGCTGAATTGATTATCAAATTCTTTTGAATCATAACCAAAGGTACCGTTTAGATTGAATCTAGGATATTCCTCAGCAGTTGCAATACCGACCTCAGCTGTTTCTTGAGCCAATAACCTCTCCGCCTCCCTAATGTCTGGTCGTTGTCTTAGAATTTCTCTAGGGACCTGAACCACTGTTTTTTCAGGCACATGCGGAATACCATAACTCTGCTTCAACTCTGAATTTAAAGTGCCTGGATTTTTACCTAATAGTATTGCAAGGCTATTAGATAACTCATTGATTCTTGCATGAAAAAGAGGAATATTGGATTGTGCTGCAGCTAAGTTTTGTTCTGATTGAAGAAGATCAACTTCTGAAACAAGCTCAGCTTCATAGCGAGCGTTAACAATTCTCAAGGTATCTTTTTGTGATTTAACATTTTCAAGGGCATATTGAAGACGCTCTTGTGCGGTTCTTAAGGCAACATAATTATTGGCAATTTCTGCATACAAAATCACCATCACATCCCGATATCGTTCAACAGAGCGATCCAATTGAGCATCCGCTGCTTCAATTGATCTTCTTAAATAACCGAAAATATCAATCTCCCAACTGATATCAAGTCCTATCGATGAATAGATATCAGTATCTTTATCTCCCGAAACCGACTTACTTTTACTTTTTTCTGATACATCTCCTAGACCATCTAATGCCGGTAACTTTGCTCCCTCAGCAATTCCAAGATTCGCTCTAGCTACCTCCACTCTTGCGAGTGAAATTTTTGCATCTAAATTATCAACAGCAGCCCTACTAATTAAATCGTTTAAAACTGGATCATTAAAAAGTGTCCACCATTGTGTTTGGCTAGCGCTTGCTTCAATAAATTCGTTATTTAATTGATTATCCCAATTTTCAGGTACCTCTAACTCAGGCGCGCCTTCATAGTCAGGCCCAACCGCCTTACAGGAAACTAAAAATAAAATAATTACTACATGACTGAGTGCTTTAAGATA
>JACKZZ010018621.1_pt1 | contig 12012 bp, 7 predicted proteins | sample 8027871 | NCBI WGS metagenome assembly JACKZZ01 (sample SAMN15724774, study PRJNA655200) | protist metagenome | isolation source: fluorescence activated cell sorting (FACS) single amplified genomes of... | place: USA: West Boothbay Harbor, Gulf of Maine | collected 2000-07-19
AGTTGTATCAGCAGATAGACTACAATGACTCATTAATAACTGAGCATCACCTTACTAGGGGAAGTTTTCATTGGAAGAATGGAATCATTGACTCCAAGGTTGTATGGGCTCCTGATAAGAGGGGTAGGTTCCTAGTTAGTTGGCTACCAAAGAAGGATTTGCAGAATAATGTATTTGATAAGAGAGGTACCAAGTATCCGGGGAATGAACACATCGGTTCATTTGGGTGTGACTCCTATGATATATCAGGTACTGTCGGTGGTGGTGGGTCTAATGGAGCACTTCACGGTCTGACAAAGTTTAATATGGATGACGCTCCTACTAATGAGTTCTTTCTAGAGTATATTGCTAGACCACAGACCGCAGAGATATTCTTCGAGGAGGTGCTTATGGCCTGTATATTTTATGGTATGCCTATACTTGTAGAGAACAACAAGCCAAGGCTACTATATCATTTTAAGAATAGAGGGTATAGAGGATTTAGTATAAACAGACCTGACAAACATTAAAACAGGCTATCTAAGACAGAGAGAGAGTTGGGTGGTATACCTAACTCAAGCGAGGACATTAAACAGGCACACGCCTCAGCTATTGAGTCTTATATAGAGAAGTATGTAGGATTAGATATAGAGGGTACTTATCGTGATTCAGAGGAGATGGGCTTTATGCCTTTCGCTAGAACCCTTGAGGATTGGGCAAAGTTTGATATTAGTAACAGAACAAAGTATGATGCCACTATTAGTTCAGGTTTGGCTATTATGGCAAATCAAAAGCAGGCGTATATGCCTGAGAAAAAAGAGTCGAAAATAAGTATTAACTTTGCAAGGTATACCAATAACGGTACAAGAAGCGAAATAATTAGAAGATGAAGGACGTAAAAGTAAACATTTCATCTACAGGATTTCCAAGTCAATTTGTTTCTGACGCTGAGAAAGCAACAGAAGAGTTCGGACTACAGATTGGACAGGCCATTCAGTATGAATGGTTTAGAAAGGATGGGCAATCGTGTAGATACTATAGCCAATGGGGAAACTTTAACAGGTTGAGATTATATGCAAGGGGCGAGCAGTCGATTGCTAAATATAAAACTGAGTTGGCGGTAGATGGAGACTTGTCTTACTTAAATCTTGATTGGACACCTGTCCCTATTATACCTAAGTTTGTTGATATCGTTGTCAACGGTATGAGTGATAGACTTTTTAAGGTAGACACCTATGCTCAGGACGCAATGTCTCAGGCTAAGCGTAGCAAGTATCAGGATATGATAGAGGGGCAGATGGTGTCTAAAGAGGTGCTATCTATAATACAAGAGAAGTCGGGTGTAGACCCATTCGCTATGGACCCTGCAAATCTACCTGAGTCAGATGAGGAGCTTTCGTTATATATGAATCTAAACTACAAGCCTGCTATTGAGATAGCTGAGGAGGAGGCCATCAATACTATCTTTGATGAGAATCATTATCAGGATATTAGAAAGAGGCTAGACTATGACCAAATGGTTCTAGGTATATCTTGTGCGAAGCACGAGTTCTTACCGGGAGCAGGAGTTCAGATATCATATGTAGACCCTGCCAATATTGTATACAGCTATACAGAGCACCCACAGTTTAAGGACTGCTTCTATTGGGGAGAGATAAAGACAATACCAATCACTGAGCTTATAAAGATAGACCCATCATTAACTAGAGAGGACCTAGAGGAGATAAGCAAGTATAGTCAGAGTTGGTATGACTACTATAATACAGCTCAGTATTATGAGAACGATATATTCTATAGAGATACCTGTACCGTTATGTACTTCAATTATAAGACCACTAAGAAGGTAGTATATAAGAAGAAGATGCTTGAGGGTGGTGGCTCTAAGGTAATAGAGAAGGATGACCAATTCAACCCACCTGCAGATATGATGGAGGAAGGTAGATTTGAAAAGATTGAAAAGACCATTGATGTATGGTATGATGGTGTTATGGTTATGGGTACTAATATTATTCTTAAGTGGGAGATGGCTAGGAATATGGTACGTCCAAAGTCTGCAAGTCAGCACGCACTACCAAACTATGTAGCATCAGCACCTAGAATGTATAAGGGTGTTATTGAGTCTTTGGTTAGGAGGATGATTCCTTTTGCTGATTTGATTCAGATGACACACCTAAAGCTTCAGCAGGTAATATCTAGGGTAGTACCTGATGGTGTATATATAGATGCCGATGGATTAAATGAGGTAGACTTAGGTACAGGAGCAGCATACAATCCTGAGGATGCATTGAGACTATACTTTCAAACAGGTAGTGTTATTGGTAGAAGCTACACTCAGGATGGTGAATACAATCAAGGTAAGGTTCCAATCAAGGAGCTTCAATCTTCATCAGGTGCTAGTAAGTCACAGATGTTGATATATAACTACAATCACTATATGGATATGATTCGTTCTGTCACAGGACTGAATGAGGCTAGGGATGGTTCTGCACCAAACTCGGATGCTTTGGTAGGTATACAGAAGCTTGCAGCACTAAGCTCTAACACGGCAACTAGACATATACTTGACAGTAGTCTTTATATATATAGAACATTAGCAGAGGCTTTAACATATAGGGTTGCTGATATACTAGAGTATGCAGACTTTAAGGATGACTTTATAAATAAGATAGGCAAGTACAACGTAAGTATCCTTGGAGATATATCTGACCTATACATATATGACTTTGGAATATTTATAGAGGTTAGTCCTGATGAGGAGGAGAAGGCACAGCTAGAACAGAACATTCAGATGGCATTGTCACAGAAGGACATTAGCCTTGAGGATGCTATTGACATCCGTGAGATTAGAAACCTCAAGATGGCTAATCAGTTATTAAAGCTTAAGCGTAAGCAGAAGCAGGAACGTGAGCAGCAGCAACAGATGCAGATGCAGGCTATGCAATCACAGCAGCAGATGCAGTCTCAAGAGCTTGCAGCGCAGACAGCTATGCAGAAGATACAGGCAGAGACACAGTCTAAGATGCAGATTAAGCAGGCAGAGGTTGCCTTTGAGATTGAGAAGCTTAAGAACGAGGCAGACCTCAAGAAGCAGCTTATGCAGACTGAGTTTGATTTCAATATGCAGCTCAGAGATATGAGTGAGAATGCATTACAGAATAGAGAGAATCAGAGAGAGACTGCTAAGTCAGACCGTATTAGTCAGCAGAACAGTGAGCAGTCGAAGCTTATCAATCAAAGAAAGAACAACCTACCCCCACAGACCTTTGAGTCTAACGAGGATAGCCTTGATGGATTTGATATGGCTGAGTTTGAACCTCGCTAAAAACGTTAAAAAAAATAATTAACTTTGTAAAAATATAATCTAATGGAAATTAAAGTAAAAGCAGTAGAGTCTCCGGATTCTAAATCTGTACAAGAGGTAGAAAAAGAATTGTTAGACAAGCACGAAGAATCATTACAGAATGAAGAGGGTCAAGCTAACGATACAGGAGTGGAAGGAAGCACTGAGGGTGCCACCGCCACATCTGAACAAGAAGAAATACAGCCGCAAGGCGAAGCACAAGAGTCCTCAGAGTTAAATGAGGAAGACGTTCTTTCATATATTGGTAAGAGATATGGCAAGGATATAAACTCATTTGATGAGCTAATGTCTGAGCGAGAGTCTTCAGAAGAATTACCTGAGGATGTAGCTGCCTATCTTAAATATAAAAAAGAGACAGGGCGTGGATTCAATGACTTCCAAAGATTACAGGAAGACTTTGATGATATGGACCCTGACTATTTGCTATCTCAATATTATAAGGCTACGGAGACGGGGCTTGATGATGATGACATAGATATTATGTTGAGTGAGTTTGATTACGATGAGGACTTGGATGACGAGGCTGACGTAAAGAAAATAAAGCTAGCAAAGAAAAAGACTATTGCAAAGGCCAAAGGGTACTTTGAGGATATGAAGGAACAATACAAGCTTCCACTTGAGTCAAGTGGTGGTGAGCGTTCGGGAGTAGACTCCGAGGAGATGGAGGCATATAAGCGATATACAGAGTCTGCTAAGACCCAACAGGAGCTAGGCGAGCGTAGACGAAATTGGTTTACTGAAAAAACCAACGAGGTATTCGGAGGGGAGTTCAAAGGTTTTGAATTCTCTATTGATGATAAGGCCGTACTATACTCACCGCAATCTGCCGATGAGCTAAAGACTAAACAGTCTGACGTTATGAACTTCTTAAATAGGTTTATGAACGATGACGGTTTAATAGCTGACGCAGAGGGCTACCATAAGGCGATAGCAGTAGCATCAAACCCTGAGAAGTTTGCTCAGTTCTTTTATGAACAAGGCAAAGCTTCAGCAACTGAGGATGTAACCCGTAAGATGAAAAACATTGATATGTCGACACGGAATGCACCTGAGGTTTCTACAAAGGGCGGGATGCAAATTCGAGCTATAAACCCTGACTCGGGGAAGGGCTTGAAAATTAGAAGTATTAAAAATAAATAAAAAACAAAAAACAAAATGGCAGTAGACGCAACACCGGGATTTGACTTGCAGCCATCTGCAACGCAGATTCCCACAGCAACAAATTACATTAACAACTTTGATTTCTTGAATCAGTATCTTCCTGATACATACGAGAAAGAATTCGAGCGTTATGGTAACAGAACAATTTCATCTTTCCTACGATTAGTAGGTGCAGAGATGCCTTCTAACTCAGACCTTATCAAATGGGCAGAGCAAGGAAGATTACATACTAAGTATGTAAACGTAGGGACAGCGGCATTAGTAAATGCTGACAACGCTACATTCCAAGTGAACGACAACCTTGCACCTGCAGGTTCAACAGCAGGAGCTTTAGGTACACCATCTATCGCTATCCGTGTAGGACAGACGGTTATGGTTGTTCAGAACGGAGGAACAGGTAGCAACAAAGGTATCGTAACAGCGGTTCCAACTGCAGACACTTTCACTGTAGCTTTCTATGAGGCAGGTGGTCTTGTAACAGCAGGAACAGGAGTAGGTAACGCAGACGTTTCTGTATTCATCTACGGTTCTGAGTTCAAGAAAGGAACAAACGGAATGCAAGGTTCTTTAGAGGCTGACGATTTAATCTTTGAGAACTCTCCAATTATCTTAAAAGATAAGTATGCAGTATCAGGTTCTGATATGGCACAGATTGGATGGGTTGAGGTAACAACTGAGAACGGAGCAAACGGATACCTATGGTATATGAAGTCTGAGCACGAGACTCGTTTACGTTTCGATGACTACTTAGAGACTGCAATGATTGAGGCAGTTCCTGCAGAAGCAGCAGGTGGTGCAGTAGCAGCAGGTTTCAAAGGTTCAGAAGGTATCTTCTATTCTGTAGAGAACAGAGGTAACGTATGGTCAGGTGGTAACCCTGTAGCTTTGGCAGACTTTGATGCTATCATCTCACGTCTTGACAAGCAAGGTTCTATCGAGGAGAACGTTATCTTCCTAGACCGACAGTTTGGTTTTGACATTGACGATATGTTAGCAGCTCAAAACTCTTACGGAGCAGGTGGTACATCTTACGGATTGTTTGACAATGACGAAGAGATGGCACTTAACTTAGGTTTCACAGGATTCCGTAGAGGTTATGACTTCTACAAGTCTGATTGGAAATACCTAAACGACCCAACAATGCGAGGTGGTTTACCAACAGGAGCAGGTTCAGGACGTGTAAACGGACTATTGGTTCCTGCAGGTTCAACTACTGTGTATGACCAAATCCTTGGAAAGAACGCTAAGCGTCCATTCCTACACGTTCGTTACAGAGCTTCAGAGACTGAAGACAGACGATACAAGACTTGGATTACAGGTTCAGCAGGAGGGGCACGTACTTCTGACTTAGATGCAATGGAGGTTAACTTCCTTTCTGAGCGAGCGGTATGTACCTTAGGGGCAAACAACTTCTTCTTATTCCAAGAGTAGGAACAGTTATAAAACCAAGAGGGGTGTCTTAGGGCACCCCTTTATTTTTTAAATTTTAAATTATATCAAATGAAAACAAAAGAAAAGTTCGTAAGTAAAAGTTATAGACTTACAAGAGACGTAGCACCGCTAACGTTTATGTTACCATCACGTAACACAAGAAGATACCCACTATTATGGTTTGACGAGGACAAAGGAATAAACAGACCTTTACGTTATGCCGTCAATCAAAAGACACCATTCGAGGATGAGCAGGACGGTAACGCTATCGTTGAGCCTATCATATTTGAGGATGGATTCTTACACGTATCAAAACAAAATCAGATTCTTCAGCAGTTCTTAAATCTACATCCTATGTATGGTAAATCATTCACAGAGATTAATGACGAGAAGGATGCGTCTGAAGATATTGAGGTATTAAATCTAGAAGTAGATGCATTGATAGAGGCACGTAGCCTTTCATTAGAACAGCTTGAGAGTGTATGCTCTGTGTTGTTTGGTATTGATGTGTCAAAGGTTTCTACAGCAGAGATGAAGAGAGATATTCTAGTTTATGCTAGAAACTATCCTGAGGACTTCTTAGATATCATCAACGACCCAATGTTAAAGCTTCAGGCTAAGGTCAACAAGTTCTTTGACAGTGGTCTACTTACATATAGAAAGAACCGTAAAGAGGTTTGGTACAGTACCCCAACAAATAAAAAGCGTATGCTTGTTGTTCCCTTTGGAGACGAGGGAGTATCTACAGTAGCTAGCTATCTTCAGACTGACGATGGCGTTGAGGCATTGAAGGTACTAGAGAAACTACTAGATTAATAATTAACTATAAACTATGAAACGGAGGGCTTTTAAGGAGCCCTCTTTTTTTTTGCTTATCTTTGTGTAAAGAAGATAACGAATGATTAACTCAGTAAGAAATACAGTTCTATCTATACTGAACAAGAACAACTACGGATACATCTCTCCATCAGACTTTAACCTGTTTGCTAAGCAGGCACAGCTAGATATATTTGACAACTACTTTTTCAATTATAACTATCAGATTAATAAGGAGAATGCGAGACAGTCAGGTACGGGATACGCTGACATTAAGAAGGGATACGAGGAGGTGATTGAGATGTTTGGTGTAACAAACTATCTACCAACCACAAGCACATTATTAAATACTGTCAACTTAGGGAATACGTTCTATCTACCTGCACAGATTTATACAGGTGATGACTACTACCTAATCAATAAGGTGTTGGCATATGAGACAACAAAGGCTACGGGTGCAACTACAGCGGTGCTTGCAAATAGCCTAGAGGATAGTACAGCAACATTTATTAGTGATGGCGTAAAGGTTGGTGATGTAGTATTTAGTCTACGCACACCATCTTCATTACAGAACGCTACAGTCGCTCAGGTATTGAGTGATACCGTATTGGTTCTATCATCAGATATATTTACAATAAACGCATCAGCATATGTGGTATTTAGTCCAAAGCAGAATGAGCTAGACAAGGTTACTCAGAATAAGATTACAATGCTTAACAACTCAATGCTTACTGCACCGAGTAGATTGTTTCCTGCATATACACAGGAGGGTGGTATACTTACAGCGTATCCATCGGCATTGTTCTCAGGCATACAGTGTCAGTACATAAGATACCCTAAGGACCCGAAGTGGACCTATGTAGCCTTGACAAACGGTGAGCCTGTGTTTGACTCCGGACAGGCAGACTACCAAGACTTTGAGCTTAGCTTAGATGACCAAGTTGAATTGGTAAATAAGATTCTACAGTATGCAGGTATGTCTATCAGAGAGATTCAAGCGGTACAGTTTGGTAAGGCAGAGGAGCAATATAACGACCAACAAGAGAAATAATGGCATACATATCACAATACGAATACTACGAGAATAATGGGAATGCACCTGAGAATGCTAATTGGGGTTCCTATCAGTACGTTAGCCTATACGATATAGTAAACAACTATATGCTTATGTATACGGGTAACCACTCAATGATTAACAACGAGGAGAGATACAAGGTCTTGTTCCACGCTAAGCGTGGTATACAGGAGCTGAACTATGATGCGTTCAAGGAGATAAAGGTTTTAGAGTTGGACGTGTGTGACAACCTAAGGTTTGTTCTTCCTCCTGACTTTGTGAATTGGGTTCGTATATCACTATATAAGGATGGTGTGTTGAGACCAATGACTGAGAACATTCAGGTTAATAGTGCAGACGCATATCTACAGGACAACAACTGTAAGATTCTTTTTGACCAAGACGGGAATGTATTGAAGCCTGAGTATTCAGGATTGGATGTAGATAGGATTACAGGTACAAAGAAGAGTATATATCTAAATGAGGCTAGTCAGTTCAATGGTATGTTAGGATACAACTACGATGGCTATTGGTACTTTGACTACGGTATAGGAGCGTTCTACGGACTTAACACAGAGACTGCTAACGCTAACCCTACCTTTAGGATAGATAAGCGTGCAGGCGTAATAAACTTTGACTCATCAATGTCTGACGAGAAGTGCATACTTGAGTATGTGTCTGACGGTATGGAGAATGGTGACGATAGCTTGGTTCAGGTGAACAAGCTTTTTGAGGATTATGTATATGCGTACATAACATATGCACTACAGAACTCTAAGTATGGTGTTCAGGAGTATGCAATAAATAGAGCGAGAAAAAATAAGACAGCACTATTACGTAACGCAAAGATTAGAATGAGTAATATTCATCCCGGTAGGTTACTACAGAACCTAAGAGGCCGGGACAAATGGATGAAGTAAATGGCGAATTTAAAGAGACACTTTATATCAGGCAAGATGAACAAGTCTGTGGACGAAAGACTTGTGCCTAACGGTGAGTATATTGATGCATTGAATGTAAGACTTGGTTCTACTGAGGCATCAGAGATAGGCTCCGTTGAGAACTCAAAGGGTAACACTAAGGTTACATCATTGGAGTATAACGGCACAGCGTTAAGTAATAATGCAAAGTGTATAGGTACTCTTGACGATAGTGCTAATGAGACATTGTATTGGCTTGTACACGACCCATCATTCAGTGTTGGAGCTACAGGTAAACTTGACCTTATAGTGTCAATAGACCTAAAGGTAGACGCATTGGTGTATCACGTTATTAGTATTGACGATGGTGGCAATACAGATACGACACTAAACTTTAATCCAACATATCTAGTTACAGGGATTGACTTGGTGGAGGACCAACTGTTCTTTACCGATGACTACAATGCACCTAGGGTTATTAACGTTAAAAGAAACTATGAGAATCCTGATGCGAACATAGACCAATTTACTGCTGAGGAACTTCTTGTAATTAAGAAGCCACCTGTAGAGGCACCGACATTTACATTGAACCTTACTCCGGGGGAGGAGGACTACCTAGATGAGCGATTCATATGCTTTGGATACAGGTATAAGTATGCAGACAACCAATACTCAGCGACCTCACAGTTCTCTGAGCCTGCATTCGCACCAAAGCCTTTTCAGTTTTCTGCAGAGTCATTCCTTAATGAGGGTATGGTTAACTCAAAGAATCAAGCCATTATAACATACAACTCAGGTGGTCCACTTGTTGTTGGTATTGACCTACTGTTTAAAGAGTCAGGCAACAGTATCATAAAGGTGATACAGAAACTTGACAAGCAACAGGAGGGTCTTGCAGATAACACCGACTACACGTTTGCCTTTAATAGTAATAAAATATTCACAGTCTTACCTGACTCACAGCTACTACGATTGTTTGATAACGTACCACGCTTTGCTCAGGCACAGACAGTTATGGGTAATAGGTTGGTGTATGGTAACTATGTTGATGGATATGACCTAAAGGATAGGAACGGAAGCCTAACAAGGCTAGAGTACACAGCAGACTTGTTATCTAGCGAGATTAGTATTGACTCTTTATCTACGGCATTATCGTCTTTTACATTTACAATTGATGGAAGTGTAGCGGTGCCTGATAGTAAGTTAACAATTGATTTTACAGGTGTAGAACTAACAGCGGGAAGTGAGATATCTATTAATTTTTTTTTAACACATCAATCTTTCTCAAACACAGCCTCTCCTTTCGATGTTCCTGTTGAGAACTCAGGGACATCATTTGTTACTTTTAGTTATGTTCTTCCATCTACATTTGCTACAATAAATGACTTAGCAACAAGCACAGACTTTATAAATAAGATTGGCACTGCTTTAAATATAAAACCTGTGTACGATGCAGTGAACCCTACATCGTGTAGCGGAATAACACTTACTGATAACTATAACTGTGTGATTACACCTGTTCTTGATTCAAGCACTACACCTACGTGGACAAAGTTTGCATCAGGACAGAGTGCTGATGGTCAGCCTATATTAATTGGTTCGTCAGTAGGTAGTGACAACCTTGAGCTTACTATGCTTGCGATGCGTAGGGTTAATGATGTCACTACACCAACACTGAATGCGTATGAGTATTTTTCTATGTCTGAGGTTACAGTAACAATAGCATCATCACCATCATCATTAAGCCTTCATAGTAATAGGAACTATGAGGTGGGAATAATATATATGGATGAGTTCAATAGGTCAACCACAGCTTTAGTTAGTGAATTTAATAGTGTTAATATTCCTTGTGGTAATGCATACCTTCAGAATAAAATTAAGGTAACGATACCAACTCAACAGTTGGCACCATCTTTTGCCACACGTTACAAGTTTTGCTTGAAGCCTGATAGAGAAGGTTATGAGACCATATATTCAAACATATATTTCTTTGACCAACTGACATCAAACACTTTCTTTCTTTTAGAGGGTGAGAACGCTCAAAAGGTTGAGGAAGGTTCAAGGCTTATTGTAAAGCGTGATTCAAATGGATATACATCAAGTTGTAGATACGCTACTGTACTTGAAAAGAAAGCACAGCAGGAAGACTTTATTGATGTGACAGATGTAACAGTTCCTGCAGGAACATATATGAAGATTCTTGCAAATGATTTTGCAGCAGAGATTGGCGAGGATGATGTATTGAGCCCGGGTCTAAATACAACATCAGAAAATAATAGTGGTGAATATCCTGTACAAGTTTATTATGGATTAAATGGAGGGGTAGGTTCTTCAGCTACTAATCCCGGTTCAGTTCCTTATGGAGTTACAATACCTCAAGGAAGTAGAATATTTCTTACAATGAAATTTGAAAGAAAAGGAAGTTCATTTGCAGGTCTCCCTGTTATTCCTTCATCAAAAGCTACTGTTAATGTAGAGTTTGTGTCTCCTAATGATTATGATAACATTTTGGATTGGTTTAATGACAACAACATAGAGCAGGCTTTATTAGACGATTTTGAATGGGAGGGTAATGATACTTCTTTTCAACCTTCTTTAGTTCGTAAACCTGACACTACAGGGCCTAGCACTTCAGCAGCTTACCCTTATGGTTTAATAACATCTCCTCAACCTCAAAACGATATTCAATATACTTGGTTTAAAAACAGTGCTAATGACGAAATTATTTTTGCAACTAAGGGTGTACTTTCTTATGGAGGGAATGATAATAGAAGGTCTACAATAGAAGTTAAATGGGAAATAATTAGAGCAGAGAATGTAATAACATTTGAGACCGAGCCTAGTGATGCACTACCTGACGTGTGGTTTGAGGGTGCTGACTCATATGCTATTGACCAAGCGACAGGATTCCATACAGGGAATGTGCAGACACAGACAGGCTCATTACCTGCGATTATTGACACTGACTTTGGGAACTGCTACGCATATGGTAATGGCGTAGAGAGCTACCGCATCCGTGACTCAATAAAAGGAAAGGCATTTAGTCTAGGTGAGAGAGCGTTCTCTACATCTGCTGAGGACTATCAGGAGGCTGATAGGTTTGCAGGACTTACATACAGTGGAGTATTTAATACTGAGACAAATGTCAACAACCTAAATGAGTTTAATCTTGGTCTACTAAACTTCAAGAACCTTGAGGAGGTATTCGGTCCAATACAGATTCTATCAGGTAGGGAGACAGATATACTCACACTACAGGAGGATAAGATATCATACGTGCTTGCAGGTAA
>JACKZZ010005907.1_pt1 | contig 12010 bp, 9 predicted proteins | sample 8027871 | NCBI WGS metagenome assembly JACKZZ01 (sample SAMN15724774, study PRJNA655200) | protist metagenome | isolation source: fluorescence activated cell sorting (FACS) single amplified genomes of... | place: USA: West Boothbay Harbor, Gulf of Maine | collected 2000-07-19
TCGTCCTCTCCGCTGTCCTCACCCCATTCATACTTCACCCGCGCAGTAGTGTCGCCGGGTGTCTTATCCTTGGCCGCCCTCAATCGGGCGCCCTCTGAGAAGAGGCCTTGCGCCAGCTTCTCCTTCGTCCTTTTATTTGGGATAAGTTCCATTTTATTCGCCCGAGTAGGAAGAATGAAAAAGGTTGCACGCAACCTGGTCCTGCGAAACTAGGTCGCCCGCGAAACTAGGTTCGCGTTATGCCACATCCAAGTCCTAGAGATTCAGCCAGCAAGTCGCCCCTCACGCTCATCTCTCACTCCGAACACTCGTTCTTCGAATCCGGGAATGGGCTACGCCGGTTCCTCCCCATTCACCTCTAGATGGGGTTTCTCCTACTCTTTTCGTCCTAGACTCCGTCCACTCAACTGCTCTCAGACCCTCTCTGGCTCTGTGCAGACGTGAACGGACGTTCAATATGTTTTGCCCATATTTAAACAGTAAGCGAGTTCCTGATCAATATCAGCTATCCACCTCAAACTTTCATCTGATCAACTATTGCCATACGCTCAAGTGCATCTCTAGCACTTCCAGCTCTCTTCGGGAGACGGTCCACCTAACCCGGAACATCGACGTGAAAATCGATACGTCGCCCAGGAAGTTTGGGTACTTAGATTAAAATTTTGTGGGAAGGTCACGTGCCGCCGCACTCTATCGCAGACGCCCGACGCTCTGCTCATAAGCCTGCGACCACGGCCTGACCAAGTACTGTGAAACCGCCGAGACTCAAGAACAAGGCCACTCCGGCGTCAGATCACTTCCGAAAGCAAGCAAATGAAAAATTCCCCGAACGCAGTTTACACTGCTTTCCGGAGTCGACTGGAGTTTCTGTGCTTCGTCTACACGAAACGTGATGTCGAGTACCTCTACTACTTCCCTCGTGGAGGAAAATCAAAGTCCAACTCAAGAGGAGGAGCGCTAAGCTCTGCTGTTAGATTACTATCGAAAATACTGATATTAGCAAGTCTCTTGACACTCCGAGCGAGTCGTCGGTCATTCTCAGAATCTTAGAGCAATACGCAGCTGCGAGGGAGCGATTGCTCAAGCCCGACTTCGATTATACCAACTCCTACTCCTGCACTCATAAGGAAGTTGAAATCTACGAAAAACCCCTTGAAGTCTCGCAAAAATCTGAGATGATAAATCTTTTTAAAGTCTCGACCAATCGACATCTACCCCGATTGCCCACGGGGTTCGAGTTCCTTATCCACACTGAAGTCCTTCAGAAATTTGTTGGCTCGAACAGCTTTGCCCAGAAATTTCCGCAAAAATACTGTCGCTTCCTCTCGCGCCGGCTCTTCAGCCTTGCGGAGAACCGGCCAAACCGCCCGCACCATCCCCCGAACTGCCCTCTGATTGACGAACAGTCTGGGATCCGATGTCGCAATGACTTGCAAAGGCGTCTTGACAGTCTGCCAGACTTTCGTCCACGTGCTCGCGATCTCCTCAGAGTCAGCGGAGTCCGTTGGCCCAACGTTTGGATTCTTCGACCCCTCGGACAGGTTTTTGGTCAAGGCGTTCACCTTTCGCGTCACTGCGGAGGGGAGGGCGGCGATGGCGATGCGTCGCTCGTACGCCAACCGATTCCCGTCTCTCGAGATTTGGACGAGGTTGTTCGGGCCGAAGAAGGGGTCGCCATCGGCGTCGAACGTGTAACTCCTGCCGACGATTTGCGGATCCTCGAAGACCACACCACTCACGTCTCCAGAGAGGGCCAGACAAAACAGAGCCACAAACTGCACGGGCGTCTCCCATTCGGATTTCGGATGATTGGAATCGACACCATGTGCCATCCCAGTTGTCGCATCGATTTTATCCACGAATATATCATGTCCTTCACCAGTGACCGCTGCGGAATAGGCCTCTTCATCGGGTTTCGCTGACAGTCTGCGGCGAATGAGCCACATCCCGATAGCTCCGAGGAAGCTCCGAAATCCCCGGAAAGTCCGTAAGGCTTTCACAAAGCGTACGTGTTTGCTGCTGAAACCCATTACCAACCCCAGCGCTTGATGCGGTTTGTGAAAAGCGCCATGAACGCGAGCTGGCAGACGCGTCCCCTTCGCAAGCGATCGGGCTGCGATGTCCGACAATTCCGCGAGGGTCACCTTCGTTGGTTGGGTTTTCCAGCTGGCACCATCCGCCGTGGCTTCCAGGTTTTGCGAGACGACCGCGAGAATCGCTTCGAGAACCTTGACCTGGTTCTCTCGCCCGTTTTGGAAGAACTGGGCTCTCCACTTGTCCCAAAATGTAGCGGACTCCTCCTGCGCACGCACGAACCAATAGATCGGATTCAAATCAACAGCCCCTTTACTGATAGCCGGAAGGTCCTCTCCCACCGGAAGACCGTCAATGAATGCCGCGAAATCCTGGTCAAAGTTTCTGCCTTCGTCAGACCAGTAGGCAGCGTCCGGATGCTTCGTAGGCGAACTCGCGTCCATAAATCGCCACTTCTCTTCCCAGGTATTATCGCGACGCTCGTTCACAGACTTTCTCTTCGCGTCCAGCTCCTCCTCCTCCTGGTCCAAATTTCTGCTGGTGTCACGCCTGTAGGTAGGGTCCTGCACAAATCGCAAAAACTCCTCCAAGGCCTTTATCCTCGCGTCCAGAAGTTCTTTATCTCTGCGCTCACACTCTTCCCGTTCCGTAGTTAGCTGCGCCAAAAGTTCACCGTAACGGTCGGTCACATACTTTTCAAACAGCTTTTGGACCTGGTTCAGCCTGATGAGGGCATTCGCGATGACAGCGTGGAGAGAGCATTCAGGAAGGGGAAAGCGGTGGCTGTTGTTGTGCCTGCAGTCCGCCAGCTGAATTCCGTGGGTCTCTTCGAAGTCCGGCTCAATAGCTCGGAAGAGATTCTCGAAGAAGTAGGCCTTCGCACTGGCGTAGCAGGTCGGGCCGGCTTGTTCCATTTTGCAGGGATTGAGGGCTTTGTACGCCGGAGCGGCCTCGGCCCGAGGCTCAGGCTGCTCGTCAACCGAAGCGGCGGCCGAGGCGACGACAGTCCCAAGTCCCAAGGACAATCGTCTGGTCACGCGTCTGGAGAAAGACTCGATCGGGGTATTCGGCATGTGGAGACTGGGCAGAGCTAGGCTCTGAGCTTCTGCAGCCTCGGGGACAGACTCGATCGGGAGTTCCGGCTCGCTCTCCAGTTGGCGCTTCCTGCCGCGTGGTAGAGTGACAGGAGGAGCTGCATCGGGCACGGAATCGGCGGCCAGCGCACTAACGGCGAGGAGCGGAATCAGACGAAGGAGCACCATTCTGCGAGTTTTGTCGAGTAAATTCTAAAGATGAGTCGACGAAAGCTGAAAGCTTAGGCGGATTCGAAGACAGCTGGAAATTTCAATTGGTAAGTGAGGAGTTATCCACAGTGAGGAGTTATCCATGACGAAGGATCAGCCACCAAGCTCACGAAGAGCTAATGCGTACAACCTCTTGCGTACAGGCCCTTGCGTGCGTCATATATACAGTTGTCGCTGGTCTGCTGCAAGTTGCCCGGAGAAAGTCGCATTTATTGCCAAAAAATACAAGTTCCCACAAACTGAGAGCACGCAACCGCACGCAACCACCAAATCTAGCTTTTAAACGCACAAATCGCAGTTCCGCTCCCAAATGCAGACTCTGATCCCCCAATCGAGAACATCGACGTGAAAATGGACATCGCGAGGATCCGTACGTTTTGTGGGAAGGTCACGTCTCTATTTGTTTAAGGTCACTTCTCCGAGAGCGCCCACTCTTAACAAAGCTAGGGGCATTGGCCCTTGCGCTGCACGGCTTCCTTGAGGAGATCCTCGACTGCCTTCGCGTTCTCGAAGAAATGGCGAAGAGGCACTCTTGTTGGGAACATGCCAGAGAAAATCTTTGGGGGATCATCAGAATGCGCGCCCGTCTCGATGCTCCTTCGTCTTTGCAGAACACGTCCTTCTTCTGCGAGCAAGGAATCCCGAAAAGACCACCCATCTACCGATGGCCATTGGAGGATTAGACTTAGTAGGTAACGACATCCACCTGCGAGGAGTCTCTCGAGTCTTCTTAACTAAGATGGACTATTTGAATACGTAGTCAGTTGCACTGAAGTTCGTCTAATCGGCTGTGCAGTTTCGGATTGAATACTGGGAATCTCGCTCTAAGTTGGAAGACAATTCTGCGGCCGACCTTCCTTGAACGTTATTGACGTCCCTGAAGGTCAGGCCGACTTGACCCTGTTGAGGAGCTCTTCAACTGCCTTCGAGTTTTCGAAGCGTTCGCGAAGTCTCTCTTCGTCAACTATCGCGAGATGAAAGTCATCAATCGACGGATCCGCCTCCATCCTTCGTCGTTTTCCCGCTCGGTTCTCCAACTCCCTACGACTAGTCTCCCTTTCGAGACATTCGCGGACTCTCTTCGCATGGAGCAAGGCTCGTTCCGTCACTGTCGTACGAGCGTCCAACAACTGCTGCACCGCGACCCTATCGCCTTCCTTTTTCACGAGAATTTCCAGCGCGGTCTCTTCAGTCTTTTCGTTCATGTGGTTGACATCCGCGCCGGCGTTGCGAAGCAGGTCGATCACATACACGAGCTCACCAGATTTATAGCACACTGCTCGCTCCACCGCATATATCAGTGCTGTGTTGCCCTCCTCGTCCACGTCGTTTACACTCGCGAGTCCAGCCTCGGTATCGAGAATGCGACGCACGATGTCGGGGTTCTCCCACATTACGGCAAGCATCAACGGAGTTTCAGCGGGAACACCAGTGCGAGGGCGAAGCTCGATGCCACCATCGATCAGGGCCTGGACCATCTCGCCACGCACCCCCTCTTTTCCGTTGTCCATTCTATGTTCCTCGATCGCTCGTGATAGAAGATGCCGCCCAGACGCTTGCAGGACCTGCTTAAACCCGTTATCGACCGTGCATTGCTTCACGAATTTCCGCACGACGTCTGCACGAGCCTGAATCTGCACTGCGTCATCGAGCATTTTGTCGAAGTTGAGTTATATCTCATATCATCTATCTTAGGTTCACTGGTACTCCTCTAGAACACTGTACTAGCTGCTTCCAAGTTTCTTTTGGCTGCTGTACTGAGATTTGGATTTGGGAATTTTTCTTGGAAGTGCGGAGCACAGTTCACATCAGAATACGATTAAAATTCCACGCTAACGGATCCCCACGTTTTTCCGACTACGTCGCGGGTAATATTATCTGTATTCTTGTTGGGACATGATCTGTACGGTAACACACTACGCCACGCTTGGAATTTTCGCCTTTTCTTTGGGTTTCCGACGGACTCTGACTTTCCCATCTAGTTCTACTGCCCAGGTCGGTGAGGGTAAGTTGGGGGCACTTCCGCCAACCTCTCCATTGCCCCCGCTTTTGCCCATATTTCTTACCACGTTACTCTACGGGGGCATATTCTTCTATTTTTCCCTCTATTCAATTTCTAACCAGTTTTTTTCGTCCGCGTGGCATGTGATACCTCTAGCCAGATCTTTCTTTTTCTCATTTCCGTCTAACTTCTGTATGTCAGTCCTATACAATACATTTTGGCATACGTCATAAAATCCGTCATCGTCTTATCCCTCGAAGCCGCGGACACGGCTTGCGGTTTCTTTAGGTAGGATGCGTCTTGCACATAGGCGATCCGATTCCTCCTCTTTTGCTTTACCTCCACATGACTCTCACACTTCCTCCATACCGTGCCCAAGTACTCTTTCTCGTCCGTCGTCTCCTTTGCCTTTAGGCTCCCTCCATATTCGTTGAAGATTTCAAATTCCCCGGTGTCTTCACGGATTTTCTTCGCTATCGTGAGGACGTCGTCCACGTAGCGTCTCCAGATTAGCACTTGCCAGCCCTTTTCTCGCATCCCTTCGAAGTATCCTAGCCGTCGGCTCCTCTCCACTGGTAGGGTCGCCAGATCTGCGTAGGTTGATGACGCAGGGCTTCCCATGGGTGCTCCGCTCTTTTGTCTCCATATTTTTCCGAATGCCCTGACGATCGTCGTCCTGCAGTCCAGTCGCAGGATTTTGTAGACGTAGTCTAGACTGAGTACACGCTTCCCCTTCGGCACGTTTTCAAGGTCATTTGTGTACCTTATTTTTCTCCGCGTTTGTTGCATTTTCATTCGCGCCGACGTCAGGACCACTGGGTTTCGCGACCTTTTCCGCTCTTTTCTCACCATGAGCTCGAAGTCGCTTTCGATCACCGCGCACGCCCCTCTCTCGTTTCTACATTCGGTTAGGAGCGATTCGAGTTCGCTCAGCGCGTTCTCGATGTCACAGCACGTGAAGAAGTTATCGAGATCCGCCGTCTTAATTGTTAGCTTCTCTGGCCCTGTCGCTCTGCTATTCAGTTTGTCTATTATTATTCGGACGTGGTGGTTTATTCACCCCCAAGCTGTGGGGGCGGGTTCTCGATGACTTGTAGAGGACTCGGCCCCTCAGTTGCGCTTCAATCTATTGGAGCGCCCCTCTCAGTAGTGCCCTAAACCAGCCGTCAGCCTGCAGCTAGGGCTACAGGGTGCCCCCGGGACACATAAGAAAGTACGCTCTAGGGCCGGGTCCGGGTGGGTCGCGAAAACCACACGGCATCTCCCTCGGGGGATACCTGCTCGGTGCTATAGAACCGATACCCAGGGGGCGACGCCCCCGGGTCTCTAACTGAGAGTCTCTGGTGCCCAGTAGACTCGTCCCTACCGCCATCCTCTAACCCCTCTAAACCATCACTATCCTCACTATAATAAGCCGCTACGCTCCGTATTATTATTCGGACGTGGTGGTTTATTCGCCCCCAAGCTGTGGGGGCGGGTTCTCGATGACTTGTAGAGGACTCGGCCCCTCAGTTGCGCTTCAATCTATTGGAGCGCCCCTCTCAGTAGTGCCCTAAACGAGCCGTCAGCCTGCAGCTAGGGCTACAGGGTGCCCCCGGGACACATAAGAAAGTGCGCTCACCTGTGCGGGCATGCCCGAGTGTCCGGGGCAACCTGCCCAGGGCGAAGGCTGCTCCCGCGCAGGTAGGCCCCGTGGGCCTTACGAACACCGAGAAGTCTGGGCCGCGCGGGCCGTGCGCAACTGGGCTGACCGTGAAAGTTCACACCGTGACAACTTGAACGGGCAGAAATACGGCTACAGGCCGCATTCCGACAGTATGAAAGCAGTGACTTCAGGCACAGGAATGGATCTAGGGTACGACTGGAAGTCATCGGAGTAGGTGAAGAACATTTTCGAGCCCGGGGCCCACGTGAAGAAGAGATCAATGACGTGGAGCAACGGGCCCAGCTTCTGCTTCGACGTAAATCCTCTATCATTCAGGCCCTGTCTCAGCGACATCGCCAACGACCGCCTGAAGGAGTGGGGCGAGAGCGCTAGCGGGTTTCTGCCCGCGTGCCGCATTCCAAATTGAGTGCGGCTCATCCTGGCCAGCAGCTCATCTACCCTCTGCCGCCTGAAGGGGAGGCTGTAGAAGGACCGCGCGCATCTGGCGGGGAGGTACTTGTAGTCCACGTTCGCCGTGGACTTGGTGATTGGCAGCGCCGCCTTCACCCAGTCCTCTCCTTTGTACTTCGCCATGGAGACCGCTTCCCTATTTATGCCGAGGAGCTCGTTCTCGCGGAACGCGCCGAAGGTCCAAAATTCAATCAATTCCCAGTCTTTGGAGGAAGCCAGACTGCTCCACGGTCGTCCGTTCACAAGACCTTGTATTGGAATCGCTTTACACGGTGGAATACACGACGCAGATGACGATCGTCGCTGTAGTGTCGCGAGACACTCTAAAACGGGTAATTCGAGACTGACTAATCTCAATTGCTTTAATCTGTCCAGCGTAGTGGACAGCACGTCTTTCACTTGCATATCCCTAGCACGAAGGGAGGCCACAAAATCGGATAAGATCTGAGAGAGAAGCAGAGATGAGCAGTTAATAGATGCGGATTCAGGTGCCAAGCAGATAGCACGGCTAGCCAGAAAAAGGAGAAAGAGATCGCCCTAAGATGTGGGCTGCCGGATACGGCCAGATCCATCGGATATCAGGGGTTGATGGGCCCAACGGCCTTAACGAAATGGGGGCAATGCCTCGAAGCTCACTATCGCACAACTGCTGGAGCGCTCCAGAACCATCCAGCCCACGAAGACTTTCCAGTGCCAGTTCTTGGCTGTGGCCGTGCTGTCACGTAGATCCCGCTCGGTGACGAAGATGTCATTCGCCTCTGCCCTGGAGGACGGTTGCGGCCAGATCTGCCCCGCCCAATCCCGGCGTCCCAGCACTTGGCCCGGCCGCGTCGCCCTTGCGGGCGGGGCCTGCGGGGCAAGCGAAAAGTTCCGATTGGGCCTCCCCAGCCCAGGTCGTAGCATCTTGGATGAGTCGGTTAGTCAAACCTTGGTCTAAGGACAAGAGCTTTGCTTCGATCTCTGCTAATCTACTGAAAGCGTCCGCACGATTCCTAATGGTGTTTAGGTAGGCAATTGCCCAGTGTCCACAGGCACCCAGCTGGGCCTGGATAAGAGTGGCCAATGGCGTGAGCCCCGGCGCTTTAAGAGCGCCCTTGACAACCCCGAAACATGCTGCCGCATTATCAACTCGCCACAAGGAATAGCCCGAAAAGGACGGATCAATAAGGCGCAAGGCCCTTACGACTAGAAGCAAAGCGACCAACTCGGCACCGAGGATGTTGGAAAGCAGATGCGTAACCGAGCCGGGAAATGGCGAGTCTTTCAGCCTAAAGGTGGTGCCGAAACAGTGTCTCTTTCCCCTATAGTAGATAATTCCCCCGAGGCCGACCAGTTTGCCAGGAGTGCCGCCTTTCGCTTTGCGCAGGCTGGCATCCGAGAAGGCAAAAACCTTTTCAACGGAATCAAAGCTGGACGAGTAGTGCTGTCCGCTTTCTAGATAGGGGACCGCGATCCCCAGTACGCCCTCTAGCAGGTCTGCCAGTGTTTTCAGCATCGACTTCGGGGCCACCCTATGTGACTTGGCCTTCTTTATGATATCGTAAATCCCGTACACGAAGGAGAAGCCTCTCTTCTGCCTAAAGGCACTGTAAACGAAAGCCAGGGATCCCGTCATGGCTTCTAGCCATTTTACCGGCACTATACTGCCCTTGCACCCGTCCTGGGTCTTCCCTATGTGGCGCCTGATATCAGCAAGCGTGCCGCCAGTAGGTTGGACGAGGAGTCCAATTTGGAGCGAGTTGGAAGAGGCGTGCTCGATAGGTAGGGACGATTCCCAGAGCGTCGTGTAATCAAGTCCCAGGCATTCTGATCCCACATTGAGTCGGCCGGCAAAGTTGCCGTTTGCTTTGTGTGTGACTTCTATCCCTAGGACTTCGAAAAGCTCGAGAATCGCTCTATGGTAAAGGGGAGCCAAGGAAGAGCAACAGATGATCAAGAAGTCATCGATATACGCCTTACAAGGCACTTCGAGTACATCGAGGATTAACATTGTAAGAAGCTCGGATACTCCTACGAAGCCAAACAGGCTCCATATGGAGCCGAAACTTAAGGCACATAATTCGAAATACCTCCAAGTGCCTCTATGAGGATCATAGAGGGCGATCCTAGTAGGCGAACTACCAAACTGGTAGTACGCATTGGAGAGGCCCACCTTGCTTAATACAGGGGCGAAAGCCCCAGGGGCTTTGCCCCTGGTGCGCAAACGCTCAACTGGCACCCCCTTCATTAAAAACTTCCTAAAAGTCTCTAAATCCCTCGAGATGTCGCGCTTCGATTGGTGGTAAGGTCCGAAGGGACTCGGACCAGCCACCGCGCGAAGCAATAGCTCAATCAACGACCTATGGGCAACAAGGGAGATGCGCTCCACGATCGGAGCGGTCTTATTTCCACGCCTCTCGTCTACGATTAATCTACACTTGTTTCCCGAAACAGTGTAGAAAGTGAAATTCGTGCCTACCAGAGTGGTAGGCTTTTCAATCTCTTTGAGTATATCCCGAAGCATCGGGAAATATTTGTCGAAACCGGACCTTATCAGGTCCGGTTCCTCCCATGGCGCAGGTTCTTCAACCGGCCAATCGACGACAAGATTATCGAGCTGCTCAATGGCAGCTTTCTCCTTGTTTGATAGACCTTTCGCGAAGGGCCATAGGCCCGTAACGGGCAGCCTCTTCGCTTTGTCAAAACCCTTGAAAAAGGGGGAATTGGCTGGGCCATCAAGCCCGTAAGCTGAGAATCCATGGAGCTCTGCCAGGTGTTGCAAGAGCGCAACATGCCTGGCGCGCGGTGTTGTGAAGACTTTCTCCAATTCAGGTGACATATCATCTATCTTGGCCTGTGACAACGGCCAGAGCCTACTGGCCTTCTGCTTCAGGCTTCCTAGCACCTTTGTGACACGTTCTGCTTCGAAGCTTAGAATATTGTCTCCGAAAAAATGGATTCTAGATTTGAGCCTATCTATGGCCTTTTTAAAGGCAGGGCGGTGGAACCTTTCGCCGATGGGCTCCCGAGGGGCTTCTAGCCCCCTCAGGGCTTCTTCTAGGTCGGATTGTGAGACATAGTCACTCATAGTAACACTGGGGAAAGATTGGGGGACGATTCAGCCCAGACCACGTTCTCCAGTAAGATCCTTGGAGATTCGCAAAGGGAGAAAGGGAAAAGATAAGATGAAAGCCGAACAGCCCTAATGCAGTGCAGGCAAATGAGTTTTCTACAGACCGGCGTTGGTCGCCACCCTCTTCAGCTCACTGCGCTGAGGCAGGTTGGGAGCTGGGACAGCGAGTGTCTTCAGTCCTCGAAGTTCAACACCTGCTTCGATTCGAGCTGGCCGTTGACCGTGTGGGCACTGTTTGGTGGGCAGTGACCGCCACTAGCCACGCACCTACTGCAATTCCACTTCGCCTCGCAGGCCATGCCCCTAGCGTTTGCGACGCTGCAAATGTCCTTGATGGTGCAAGTCGCCTTCCCTTCCTGGACAGACCAGCCGTGTGGAAGATCGCGCCCTTCTCGGTGAGCCCCAACGGCGACGCACTTGCAGAACTGCTGCGCGGCCATCAAGTTCCTGCCGAACTTGGACCTGGGCTGGTTTCCTTTCCCTTGCCCCTTCTGATTGTCCTGGCTCTGCTGGGCCGCCGGCTGCGAGCTGCTACCCCAGCTGGACGAAGACCACGAGTTGTTTCCCCAACCACCCTGTGGCTTCCAGGCCGAGGCGGGCTTGCCCCACTGCTTCGAGTCTTTAGACCAGTCCTTAGACCAGCCCTTTTCGTCCTGACCCCTGCCGTTCTCGTCGGCCGCCCACTTGTCGGACTTCTGCTCCGGCTTGCGCTTCTTAGCCCTCGCCCCCATGCTCAGGGCGGCGGCAGACATGTGGCGCTTGGAGTCGTTGATGGCCCTTGCCGTGAAGCTGGTCATGGCGTCCGCAGGGCGTCCCGTCGTGGAAGAGGCCGTGTGAACCAGCATTTCCTTCAACACTTCTACCATATCGCGGCTGTTAAGGTTCGGGTCGTTGGAGAAGAATAACTCCCAACCTTTGACCAGTTCCGGGATTACTCCCAAAAGGAACGACTCCATCTCCAGGAGTTGGTTCCCGACGCCACTCATGGTCACCAAAGCCGCCAGGATTCCCCAGTTGTAGGTGTTCGCAGTCGGTCTGATGGTCCCGTAATCGACCTGGATGCGGTCGCCCGATCTCTGCACAGCCGCCCTGCTCGCCAAAACGAAGGCCCTGCAAGCGTTCACCTGCTTGCGCAAGACTTCGAGGTCTTTAAGGATGCTCATGTTGTTAGAGGAAACACACTTGATAGATTTTGCAAACCTTAATCTTGCTCTTAAAGTTTGAAAACCACCTCCAAAACACCTCCAAAAACTACCCCCAAAAACCACCCCCAGAACTACCACTAAAAATCATCCGCAAAAAGCACGTCCCCAAAAAACACTACCAAAAGTCATCCGCATTTCGAATGACGTCTCGACACTTGTTTGGCACTCGAAACTTTATAGAACGGACGACGCTCTGGACGATGTCTGGGCGACTCCATCCGGACGACGTCTCGCCGA
>JACKZZ010018722.1_pt1 | contig 12010 bp, 7 predicted proteins | sample 8027871 | NCBI WGS metagenome assembly JACKZZ01 (sample SAMN15724774, study PRJNA655200) | protist metagenome | isolation source: fluorescence activated cell sorting (FACS) single amplified genomes of... | place: USA: West Boothbay Harbor, Gulf of Maine | collected 2000-07-19
GAGCGACTAAAGCTTATACTCTTCGAATTTTAGTTAAACACAGTAAGTTTAACATCTAATGGTTGAACTTGAGAGCAAACGAAGAATTCACAAATTCTCGTTTAAAGTTACCTGAAATTGTCCGTTCCTCGTTTAAAGCGGGGTTCAACTTTCGAGCCCAGGGGTTTCTACGCCATACCCTGGGTGAAAACGCTGATTTTTAGATGAACGCATTTCCCTCGACAAAAAACGCTAATATTTTGTGAGCGTGAATCTGGGGCGTCAAGCATCATTCTAGGAGTTGAATGAGTACCCGGTATCCTGCAGAAGCCGACAATCACTTGCGACCAACTATGTCATGCTGATGGTAGTAGTACCTTTCAGGCTTCAAGACTAAGTTGGATGAACGCATTTTGCTCGACAGAAACAGCTAATATTTTGTGAGCGTGAATCTTGGGCGTCAAGCATCATTCTAGGAGTTGAATGAGTACCCGATATCTTGCATAAGCCGACAATCACTTGCGACCAACTTCGTTATGCTGATGGTAAGGTTCAACTTCAAGTTTCAGATGAACGCATTTCGCTCGACAGAAACAGCTGATATTTTGTGGGCGTGAATCTAGGGCGTCAAGCATCATTCTAGAGGATGAATGAGCACTTGGTATCTTAGAGAAACTGCAGCTTGAGCTTGAGGGTGTGACTCCTAGCCTAATGTTTTCGTGATTTCAACGTTGGCTTTCACTTACCAGTTGTATTCATGGTTCTCGACTGTAGACCCGGAACCAAAACCCAAGACTGTCTACGAAGTTAAGTTGGCCTACGTTCTGGCCTTTTTTTGTTCTATCACAGTTCACGTAAAAGGTCAATATCAAGATTACTGTGTTTCGTAGTACTCGTCTAGACTCTTTAAACTGGCGTTACCGTATTGCTTTACATCTGTATTCGTCGTCTAGTTTCATATCGTACATCGTTATCATACGTATTGGCAACGTTACTATGTGCATGAAACATCGTTTTTCGTTTCAAGATTCTCTGCCAAGATTCTGTTCTCCGTAGTTGTCCCCAACAATTTACAAACGTATGTAATATTATACCAATCTACCAGTGACGCCATTCTTCTGAATCGTATCCCTCCGAATCGTTAAAAGCTCATTTAAATCCTCTGAGTCTTAGTCTACCACTTTTTTCCGAACTGTTAAAAGCTCATTTAAATCCTTCAGTCCTTCACCATGTCTTCCATCCAGCAAAACACCTACGGAAATCAGATGCCTCAGGTAGCTCCGGCCTATCAGGAAGCACCGGCCTACGGCACCACCTCGGAAAGCGATTCCCAGTTTCAGGAGCAGTCGAAGGATCAGGGCTCGAAGAATACCAAGATCGCGTTGTTGGGGGTCGCCATTCTCCTTGTTACCGTCGGTGCCGTTGTCGCGATTTGCTGGTGCGCTGGCTGCTTGGGCGGCGAATTGTTTGCTGGGGAAATCGCGAAAATGAACGACGCATGTCCTCCGATGACTGAGCTCACGGGTCCGAATGGTCGGAACGTGAACGTATCCAAGGATTGCGAAGAGGCCGCAACAAACCTTGTAAAGAAAATGCAAGATAACAAGGACCAGTACGAAAAAGGTTCCGAGGAACAGATAAAGAAATGGGGTGAGGCTAATATGATGGCTGTGGCTGTATTACATCCGTCTATGCGTGCAGCATTGTCAGGGGAAAACCCTGCCCTTGGGTTGTTGATGGGTAGTATGGGCCAAGGTCCGCAACCGGGTCCCCATGGCGGCCATGGCGGTTTTGAGGGAATGGGGCAAGGTCCGCAACCCAGTGGCCATGGCGGTTTTGAGGGAATGAATGGATTCAGTGGAATGAATGTTTCATTTCCGTGAAGCAGCTGGCGAAAGCGGTAAGGACGGAACGCGAGAGAGTGAGAGAGTGAGTGAGAGAGTAGAAACGGTAGAAGCTGGGTGAGATAGTAATAGATTCGATTCGAGCAAAACTCTTACTAAGTTCAAGGAGAGTAGTATTAGCAGTAAAGTCACTGTCTGAGGATGGATTGCTAGTTAGTGAATCGAGAGGAAATTTACTAGTTGGTGAATGATCGAGGAGAGGATTACTAGTTAGTCTAGTTAGTGAATTGAGAGGATTACTGGTAAAAGAGTGACTGGAGCCTGGACACTGTCAATACTACCCGTAACTGCGTAACTTAGTCTTAGTAACTAGTTTCCGTTTTACTCGGACGAATTTCGGGTTATCTTAGCATATGAAGTCACCGTAAGCGTGACCTTGGAATCAAGAAATTGATTTTGAGGTTAAGAGAGAGATACGATTTGCGCATACTATTGTAAGTGGTAACAACTTACGAAAAACAGATTCGACGGTCCCAGGCTTTGATTACTACTAGAGCCCTAGCCAAATTCCTGTTTAGCGAGCGACTTTTACCTGTTGAAAGTTATTTTCCGCCGTGCGCCGTGTGTAACTACAATACCACAAGGAACGAATTGTAAAGTCTAAGGTCAGTGATGGCTGTTTCTGTCAGCGATTAAAACCATTTATGCCAGCTCAGGCTGCCTGTCAGTGTTCTATCAATGGTTGGCCCTCGGAGAAGCTCGGAGTGTTGGCTCACAAACGCAGCAAAGATTCTCAGCTGTGCTGTGATCGTCCTCGTTAGGCTTAGCTTATCCCTCTGTATTTTGGTTTGACGGCCTTGAATGTAGGTCCGACGTTAAAACTCCGCACTCATCACAAGCCTCGAATGGAGGTAGAAGAATCAACTTTCATATGAGATATAGTACCAAGCAAACGCCAGCTACGTATCTAAAAATCTATCAGTGATTACATATCTCTGCCTACCTAGTCGTGAGTTACTCATATAAATCTTCAATCACGAATTTCTCATTTAAATCTCCTTTTTTAGAGAAGAATCTTAATCTAGAACAACGTTAAGACGGAGCTACAACCTCAAACTCAGTTTCAAGCCCCTCAATATGACCGAGACTCAATTCACGGCGGGATACGCCTCTACCTCCTCGGACAGTGAATCACAATATCCCGATAAGCACCAGTCTAAGACGGCATCCAACGATGATTCGAAGTCCAAGACTAAATTCGCGTTCTGGCAACTCGCTTTGATCGGTTTCGGCATCCTCATTCTCATTACAGGCACTGGTCTCGCGATCTGTTATTGCGCCGGCTGCTTCATCTCCGATGTCTGTGCCGACGCGGTCGTCAGTTACCGCATGAGTCGGCCCGCCCAGTTTGAATCTGAGGAGCAGAAAACGAAGTTTCTAGACGCCGATGGTCTTGCTATTGCTGTTGAGCAGCACATGAACGAGGACCAGCTGAAGCGCCGGTTCGAGGCTAGTGCTAAAAAGATCGGAGAAAGAGTGACTACTTCTTACGACCTTATGAAGGCGGTTTGTCCAGAGTGTGAGCGGAAGAATGATATTAGCTCAATATTACGCCGGCAAACATGCGCATCTTATGATTCAGTGTCACAGAAATTAATGCAAAGACTGTTAAACTTACGATCGTTACTGATCGTTAGTTTGACAAAATTGTCGATTTGTCAATTAAACAAACCCATACCCAATGTTCTTAGTACTTGATTTACGAACGACTCCGAGTAACGTTATCTTCATCGTATAATGTTCGTAAAGCGTTTGAGAGTCTACGATAAGGTCGGTTTAACTTTTTGATAATCTGATTCTTGACGTCGTCAACGAACGTCTGTAATTTTAGATTGTCAGCACGACGTTTATCGGTCTCCGTTTTGAGTCACAGTGAATTACCCCGATGACATTGAACTTGAGTTTTGCTTTCCCAAATTCTATTTAACACGCCCACAGTTAGAGATCTGTCCACGTAGTACTAACATTAAGGTTTAGTAGACTCGAAAGTTAGTAACCTTGTAGACTCAGTATCCATACCGACTCATTAAGTTTATCCAGATTAAGTTTAAAGTTGCAGTACACTGCTCCAGCCAGTCTCACACCACCTCACAACTACGACTATTAGACTCAATAACCACCCCACAGACATGTCCGTTCTCCGCACTTTCGGCGTCTACATGGTCACTTCTGCCTACTCCCAAGTTCAAGCTCTTCGCATGTTGCAGTTCGGCGACATTGCCAGAACTAGAGAGTTTCAGTGTCAGGATGGAAATATCACTCGGTTCTGCACCAAGCATCTAGATGCCCAGGTGGAGGCGTCGATTCGTGAACTCGTGGAGGAAAAGTACCAGGACTGGACTCCCGCCAGGGGAAGAGGCAGTAAGTCTGAAACCTGTTGTTTGAAGAAGAACAATTTTACCCAAGACGAGTTCCAGCTATGGCAAACTATGTCTGTCCCGCCGCCGCTCAGGAAGTGGTGTCACTCACAAGAGGCCAGGATGTGTTCTACGCAGAGCACGGGTTTTGTGATCAACGACGACGAGTTGGTGCAGAAATTGCACGCGTGGCTGCTGCATCTACTGAGTAAGGAGATTAAATGCTTAAAATTTGGACATAGTAACCTCAACCTATGCGACTCTATGATCAAGCTGAACTACGAACCCGTTAGCATGCCGCCTAGTAAATGCGCCGGCGTCTCTTGCCTATCCGGGCTTTCAGCCGCAATTTGTGGCCCAAGTGAGGACGACAAACCGGCGGCCATGCAGCATTCCGACACCGTCTTATTCAGGTTCGAGTCACCGTCAGATAATCCAGATCGTCCCTATTCAAAGTGCATAAACCCTAATATAGTGCGAATCGCGTTTATAAAAAAGAGCGATACCGACATACTGGAGCTGTCAATGAGAAGTGGAAATGTCGACAGAAACATGACAGAAATGTTATTACAGGCATGCAGAATTAAATTCTGAGAAGATTGATTGTTGGGAAAAGGGTGAATCTAAGGGAAAGGAAATGTTAGCTTAGCGGTTGATTGGTGCGAAAAGGGTGAATCTAAGAGAAAGGAAACTGTGTTAGCCTAGTATTTTTTTGTCAAGCCCCTGCATTGAAATAATTTCCCAGTGGGGACGGCCCTTAGCCTACCCGAAGTACCTGCCAGGTTTAAGACCCTTGCGTGTCCCCAGGCTGTGGTATAGGAACTGAAGCTTCAGCTATAGTAGAGTTGTTGTTCAAATGTGTTCAAAAGTGTCAAGTAGACGTCTCTAGCCACGTGTAGCTGCTTTAAATTACGTGTCAAGATCCCAGAAAGTATGATCAAATAGAAATTCCCAAGAATTTAAGGGGCTCACCAAAGCTCGAACCATCTCCAGATTTTTGGAGAAGGTGCCGTCTCTTTCTATAAAGAAGAAGCGGCGGACTCCCTAGCGTTGCACCATTTCGCTGGGAGGTTATCAGCGTCAAGAAATTGGAAACCTTACGATTTCTCTTCGTTGCGCTGATAACCTACGCCCTAGTCGACCTTTGCGGTTTTCTGAGGTATGGAGTTCACGAGTGTCTTGAATTTCGGTACAGATACGTCCGACCCCGAGAAAGTGAGAACAACGTATCCCACGTAGGTGGGGGGTGGCAAAAGGCTAACCCTAAGGACAGAGTGACGTCTGTCGGCAAGCCTGAGTAACGAACAGGCGCGCCCCCTTGGACAGGGGTAGGGCAGTGGGTATCTCCGCCACACGGGCAGAGAAACTTGCGGCGTTTAAGTTTAAAGTTTAAAGGAAATTAAGTGACTAAAGAGTTGAGTATAAAGTACCGATTTCGACCGCGCAATGGTTCCACTACTGAAATATGCAGGGGAATCAGCTCGGAGCGGGGCCGAAATCAACTGGGTAATGTGTCGCCCTCCCAAAGGGGTGGGGGGACACACGACCCGACTGCGCCAACACGTCGCTCTTCCAAAGGGGCGGAGGGACGTGGGACCAGACCTATGTAAAGTTTTAAAGTGTCATAATGCAAGGATGCAGGCGGGAACTGCGCCAGTAGAAACGGCTCTGGACAGGGCTAGGGTCCTCGAAAGGGTATTGGGGAAGTCGGAAGGCTCCCGCCAAAAAGCTCGGAATCGCAATTCATTGGGTGGTTATGGAGTTTTCGGACAGCGGGTCCGTTTTTGAAAGATTTCGTGAATTTACGCGTACAGATGATCTACAAAGGACCAGGGTATCAGGCCATTTCTTTTCAGCAGAATTCACCGACCGGTGTTGGGGGTTCTGTCGATACACCCGTCCAGTTTTTCAAAAATTAAGTCGTCTAAGCCCGGAAGATGAATTTCCGCGAGGGAAATATGGCACCGCAAGGATGGATTTAAAACATAGGTTTTCGATCTATAAAGGGATTTTAGGACATTCAAAGCCTATTAACTCTCGCTGGAAGAGAATAGCTTCATTTCCCGGGGGGGCCGGTTACTTCTTAAGCACCGGGTCCGTTTTTTCTTTTAAAAATTTCAGCTGACGGCGCGGGGTCCTTCCGTGCACTCAGTTAAAAATTTTTAGTAGAGTAGGGGGATTAACCAGAATCAAGGTGGCAAACGAGCAATATAAGACACCGTAAGGGGCGGTTTAAAACATAGGTTCTTTGGCTGCAAAGGGATTTCAGTACTTTTGGAACCCGAAACCGCCTGCCGAGAGAGAATAATCTCTCTTCGCGGGGGGGCTGACGAGTTTAGGAACACCGGGTCCGTTTTCTCCTTTAAAGTTTTTGACCAATGGCGCGGGGTCAGCCCGAGTAATGTCTCGATCTTCTGATTCGAATATTTTAGTTTGAAGAAGAGTGATAGAGTGAGCAAAATAAGGCTCCGTAGAGGTGATTTTAAAACATAGGTTCTTTCCCCGTAAAGAGATTTCAGTAGGATAAGCGCGTAAAGACCCCTTCTGGGAGAGAATAACGGTATTCCGCGGGGGGGCTGAGAAGCTTTCACGCACCGGGTCCGTTTTTCTCTAAGAAGTTTTTAACTGATGGCGCGGGGTCCGTCTGCGAGTTCTTCGGTATCTCGGAAATTAAGGTTGTTTGAAGAAAGGGACAGCTAGGAAACCGGAACGAGGTACCGTAAGTAGGGATTTAAAACATAGGTTTGTTTCCCGCAAAGAGATTTAAGCCAAGTCTAAGCGCAAGAGCTCCCCGTGGGAGAGAATAACCCCACTTCGCGGGGGGGTTGAGGAGTTATTGGACACCGGGTCCGTTTTTTCTTTTAATTTATGAATCAATGGCGCGGGGTCCGCCCGCCCATCCGTTCAGTTTCAAGAAAATAAGATTTCAGAACCGGAAGAAAGAGGATATGGGCAAAACTAGAGACCGTAACCAAGGGTTTAAAACATAGGTTCTTGCGCTGTAAAAGGATTTTAGCATGATCGACGCTCGAGAGCTTCCTCTGGGAGAGAATATCTTCTTTCCGCGGGGGGGCTGGAGAGTTTTAAACACCGGGTCCGTTTTTTCTTTTTAAGAATTCCGGACGGGTGGCGCGGGGTTGGCTTCGCACCTGCCTATTTTCAGAAATTAAGACTTCACAAGCTAAAAAGAAAACAAGTATATGTGCAATATGAGGCACCGTAAGTAGGGTTTTAAAACATAGGTTTTTATCCCGTAAAGGGATTTCAGAACGTCCAATGCGTTTAGAACCTCTCTGGGAGAGAATAAGCTCACCCCGCGGGGGGGTTGGTAGGGTTTTTAAACACCGGGTCCGTTTTTTCAAGATTTTCTTGAATTACCGGAGCGGGGGCCCTATTTTCAGAAATTAAGACTTCACAAGCTGAAAGGAAAACAAGTGTATGAGCAATATAAGGCACCGTAAGTAGGGATTTAAAACATAGGTTTTTATCCTGTAAAGGGATTTCAGAACGTCCAATGCTTTTAGAACCTCTCTGGGAGAGAATAAGCTCGCCCCGCGGGGGGGTTGGTAGGGTTTTTAAACACCGGGTCCGTTTTTTCAAGATTTTCTTGAATCGCCGGAACGGCGGTTGCCAGCGTTTGCACTCCCGCCTCTATAACCAAGGTTTTAGAAAATCAAACTCAAGAAGTTGGCTCCCTTTCGTTGTATATCAGCAAATGCACGAGTGTCAGAAATCCTTGATCAAGATCCAGCTTCGTTTATTCGGAATTTGGGAATCCAAGAGTGATACAGAATGTGGGCGGCTGCAGAAGCATCTTCGTTTGGTTGTTATGAACCTTCGTCCTCCTTATCTGAAGGAAGGCAAACAGAGAAGAATGGTCCCCAAAAATTCTTGTCACGGAAAAAACTTGAATTCTAACGACAGTCGACCAGGTCTGTTGATCACCCTCGCTCGCGTATTGTACGCACACCCCTCTCGCGTATTACACGCAAAAGTCACTTGTGTTTACGCACATCTGAAAGAGTACTTTGTACCTTTTCTCAAGTCTAGAAGGTTTAAGTTCAGTATTTAAGCTCATACTTCTCCCTGTCAGAAATATGTCCCCTAAGATTAAAGTTTCCCCCAAACCTAAGGGTCCGGGCAAGAACATCAAGTCTAAGGATAAGAACAAGGATGTTAAGGGTAAAAACCCTAAGACGGACTCTTCCAGTCAGCTCGAGCCGCCGGCCGGTAAGAGTTCTTCGTCTAAGGTCCGCCCTCCTGGTAAATCGCCGGGGCAACCCGCGAAGAACCTCCTTCATAAGGAAGATGAAGATGATTTCCCGGATTTCAAGTTGTCGGGCGGTGGAGGCATTTCCTCCCAGAATTCCGCACGGGGCTTTTCAGGCCTGAACAGTGGTTTGGGTATTCAGAATTGGAAGTCTAGCAACTCGAAGGATCTAGGAAGGGGTCTAGGCTTGCCCGACGATCTGGACCAGTGGGAAGCTGATGATCAAGATATCACCCAGCACTACCATCTTACAGCCGAAGGTGATGGAATTGTCGACCGTCGGGGTCTACTAGTCCCGTTGTCTTCTGACGATTTCCTCACGGATAAGAATGGAGAGTTGTTGATTGGGCCGGATTGTTACCCGATTGAGAGGTTTATTACAGGTGATGGGGGTATGAATAGCATGAATTCCACTGCAGGGCCGGGAATGAATAGCATGAGCTCATTTGCAGGACCCATGGATATGGGGACCGCGAGTGGTCATCCGGCAGAGTTAGGGGAAGGCCTTGAGGAGGAACTCGATGAGTATCAGGTCGACTGGACCGACACTTTAGAGAGTAACATGGAAAGGGCCACTAAAGTTCTAGTACAGAGAGACCACAAGGGGAAAGTTGGAGGCGATGGAGCCTACAGTGAGCACTTGGACAGGCAGCACCACCTGCAAATGGTAAAGATCGCTACGTCGAAAGGTATTAATATAGAAGGCGGGGACATAGCCCCGGCGAATTTGAAGGCCCCCGCTGCGAAAGATCTGGACAAAAAGGCACAGGCTCATTTCCATGTCCTGAAAGGCCATGTTCCGATTCCAGACGCGGTCAAATTCTTTGATGAAGTTGCCGAGGAACACAAGTTACATCGGAAATTTAGTAAAATGACCGCCGCGGAAGTCGCCCATAAATTAGCAGATGATAAAGGTGTAACAGGCGATGACGTCCTTAGAGCAGTTGATATTATATGCTCAAACATTATCACACCGGGTGATGATGGCGCGGGGGTGAAAAAGGCACCTGCTTCCAAAAGGGAAGTAGTTGACCTCATCTCAAATCAACGAAAGACGTCCGGCTTGAAGAAACTTTCTAAGAAAGAGTCCGAGTCTCTTGAGGAGGCTTTAAATACGGACGAATCCGCGGAACTCATCAGCCGTATGGCCCAACAAGCCTGGTACGTCATTGGAAAGGGCGCTTTACTTTCGGACAGTCTGGACAAAGAATACGAAAAACTAGTGTCCGAGACTAGTCATGAGCTCGGTGTCAAAGTTGAAGAAGATCTGGATAAGTTCATGGAAGCCCCAGAGACCAAAGAGAAAGTCATCAAGGAAATGGGGAGCCACGCCCCTTCTGACTTGGATAAGAACGCGTGCCTCATCCCAACTGACTTTAAGACTCTTACCGAAACAGAGAAAGTCAATAAGCTAATGAGAGTGCGAGAAGCCGAGCAGAGGGTCAAGTTGGCTAATGAAAATTTAGAAAAGAAGTTAGATCAGGTTAAGCAAGAAAAGAGGCAGAGTCTTAGGGAAGCGGCAAGTAGGAACATTGCTGCCAAGTTGGAAGCTTTCCGACAGTCTCAGAATTTCTTACTTGGAAAATCTACCAGTGTCGGAATGACGCTGTCGGGGAAGAACAAACAACTATCTTATGAAGTTGAAAATCGTTCTAGGGAGCTAAAGAATGCAGTCAAGCAATACGAGCTTTCTGATCGTAGAGTTCAAGATCTCGAAGCGAAATCCCAAGTTACAGACAGTACTGGACAATTTAAGCGTAAAACTTCTTTTAAGTTCACAACTGATTATTTCAAGGAACCTCCCGCCAGTTACGAGGATAACCAGATTGTAGGGCCCGTTGAAATCCCGCCTGAAGCGCCAGTGCGTACTTCTTCAGGCGGGACAGAATGGACTTTCCATTCTCAAAAATGGAGTCTCCGCAACCCCGTAGATAACAACTGGTACACCATCTTACCCCCAGCCGAAGAAGAAGGCACACCGGCTACTGGTGCCATTTACGGCAAAGGTGGGCTGCAAGGCTCTTTAGTTGGGGGGCTTAGTTCAGGGGTGGGTACTAATCTTTTAAGTTCAGGTTTGCAGGGGGGGGACGCCGGAAGCGTCGGAGCCGCTCAGGCAGCGATTTTATTTCAGAAACAAGAAATCGCCAGGGCTCAGCATCGCTCGGATTTAGTTAAGGGTTTATCAACTACTACAGGTAGAGTCCGGACCGGATCAGCCAAGGTCCCGGATTACTTCAAAAATGCAGACCCCAACAAGTTACGGGCAGAGCTCCAAAAACTTCAGTCGGGGCCAACCAGTCATAATCCTCATGTAACGTCGATTATGCAGCAGCAGCAGGCTCACTATCAGGACGTCACGTCTGGTAAAGCCCCGACTAGAGCCGCTGTGTTACTATCGCAACTATCAGGCGGCCCCACACCCAGTGCGGTTGGAGTCACTATACAAGGCAGTCAAGTTGTTGGGTCCAATCCCAAAGTGCGCTCGGTCACTAGCAAAAGTTCTACGGTACTGGCATCGGCCCGTGGCCCTCCACCACCACCTGGCAACCCCGCACCTCGCTTCCCAACCTCCAGTGCATGGACGACCAGGAGAGATCTGGCTAAGTCAACCGCCCCTCCAGTAAGCAAGATCCCGTCTTTGCCCCCTTCACGCCCCAGCAGTCGCAATTCTTCAGTAGGAAGGGCCAGTGTCGGCTCGGCTGGCAGTTTAGGCAGTGCCGGAGTACCAGGCGGGTCAGGCCAAGATGGCAACGGCAGGGGAGGTACTCAAGGCACTAACGGTAGCCAGGGTGACGGGGCAGGCAGCGGCGGTAATGGTCCAGGTCGGGGTGGCGCAGGATCAGGTGGCGGCCCTCCGGGTGGCGACCCTGCACGCACCGCTCAACTCCTCGCGGAAAGAGCGGCACGGAGACGGTCTCGAGCTAAGGCAAACGCGCAGATTCGCAGTGGGGCCGCAGTCGACGCCGAAGACAGTGAAGACGGGGGACAAAATGCCCTCTTAAGTGATACAGATGAAGAATTAGATTTTGTGGACGGCCCAAACGCCCAGCTACCGACCACAAATCTTCTAGACTTACCCTTTTCAGACGCGGCTTGGGACAACGTCTCTTTTAAAAGCACGAACTCGGACCGCATATACAGACTAGTACTTGAACGTTTCCGCAGAGATGAAGAGCTCCCAGATCGTTTAGTAAGAAAACTAGTCTGTAGAGTGGCATCAATTTCGAAATCTAACGGCAGGTTAACTGCGTTGGATGATTTCTATCGTTACTCACCTTTGCTTGCGGCTAAATTAGAAAGAGTTACTAAGTGTTCCAGCATAAATCTAAGTATCTCGCCCAATCGTAGTGCAGACGTTTTTGCGTCAGCATATATTGGGTTAGAATGTAGAGTCAGCAACCTGACTCGCGACCAGACAACCTGGGAAACAGTTAATTTCCCCGGTAGCAGCGGTCGTCCGTTAGAAGTTTTAAAGAGCCTCCGTGAACACCTAGGCGAAT
>JACKZZ010001154.1_pt1 | contig 12009 bp, 9 predicted proteins | sample 8027871 | NCBI WGS metagenome assembly JACKZZ01 (sample SAMN15724774, study PRJNA655200) | protist metagenome | isolation source: fluorescence activated cell sorting (FACS) single amplified genomes of... | place: USA: West Boothbay Harbor, Gulf of Maine | collected 2000-07-19
GAAATATTATGGTAGAAAATGTAGTGACACCTTTTTTTTTATTATTAGATGATGATTTTTTTTTAGATGATAATTGTAATTTGGGAATAAGTTATGAAATTACGAAACATGGATTTGATATTATAGGAGGAGAAGTATATGACGTTGGTCCAAGTTCTAGTAAAAATAATCAACCAAGAGATTTCTTAGGATTACTAGAGAAAAAAGAAAGTGAATTATATTTATATAAATCTAAAAATAAAGGACACCTTAACCATTATCCTTTATATGATTTTGTCTTAAATTTTTTTGTTGGAAGAACAGAATCATTTAAAAATAATAAATGGAATGATACACTTAAATTAGGAGAACATCTTGATTTTTTTTTAAGATGTGATAAATCATTAAAAATTACATATTCAAATAGTTTTCAAATAAAACATTATCAGGATAGAATATCTAATATTGAATATAATGAATATAGAAATACAGTACATAAATATTTAAAAATTTTTAAAGAAAATCATAATATAAATGATATTGTAACTATAAAAGATAATATCGAAACGAAAATAAAAGGTTAATATATAAAATAATATATATATTTTATATATGATCAAAAAAGTTTTAATTTTTACTGATAGTAGAGGGCAACATAAATTAACATTTAAAAATAAAAAAATTTTTACTGAAAAAATAACAGAATATCTACAACAAAAAGATATAGAGGTTGATTTAATGTTATGTCCATTTTGTTGGACTTCTACAATAGATTTTATTCAATTGTTTGAAGAAAAAATAATTAATGAAAAGGATTATGATTTGATAATTTTATATACAGGAGTTGTTGAATATTCACCAAGACCTTTAACAAATTATTATGATTCTATTAATGGGAACAATTTAAATGATGAAATTAATTTTGATAAGTTAATAAAAGGTAAAAAAAAAATTTATAATAATAAACTTGATTTCATGAAAAAAATAATTAGCCATGAATTATTAAATGATAAAATTTATGATACTGAGTATATGGGAGAAAAAACTAAATCATTGATTAGTTTAGAAATAAATGAAAAAATTATAATACCTTATTTAAAAACTTTAGGCAATAAATTAATATTTATAAATTCTAATAAATGTGTAAAAGGATGGGAAGGAAACTATATACTAAAAAATAAAAATGGAAGGCCAAGTAATATTAATATTATAGAAGAGTATTCAAAACAGACTATTAGTAAATTTGAAAATTATATAGATTTATTGAAATGGGATGACAATGATATTAAAAAATATACAGTTGATAATATGCATTTAACATTTGAAGGTAGCGAATATATTTATAATAAATTAATTGATATTTTAAATAATATATATATATATATATATAAATAATGGTTAAATATAATTTTTTGATAAAATTGTATATAATCACGTATAATAATGATAAGGTTTTAAATAGAGCATTGGAATCGCTGTATGAATCTGATTTCTTTAATTATTCAAATACACAAGTTAATATTATAAATAATTATAGTTCAATTAATATTGATAATAAATATGATAAAGTTAATATAATAAATAATGAAACGAGGGGAGATAATTTTAATCCTAATTTGTCAGAAAATCATAATCAAGCAATACTATTTGGATTTAATGATTTAAATAATCCAGATTCAGAAATAGTAGTACATACCCACAATGATATAGTTTTTGATAAATTTTGGGTAAAATCACTTATTGAATGTATGAAAAAATACACATTTGTAGTAGGTTCAATAGGAGACCAATTTGTAGCATATAAAGCAGATGCCGTCAAAAAAATAGGATTATGGGATGAAAATTTTGTTGGAATATTTCATAAAGAATGTGATTATTATTTAAGGGCAATACTATTCAATAACGAAGAGTCGTACATTAATGATATAGTTCATGGGAGAGCACATAATAATGAAATTAATTATATATTTGATTTATTATCAGAAAATGATAGATGTGAAGAACAAAAAAAAATAAAAATAGCAAGTAATTCTTTTAGTGTACGAAATTTATCTGAAAAATATTTTCTTTATAAATGGGATGGAACAGCAGAAGGTATTAAGGTTAGTAATAAATGGTTTCTAAACTGGGATGATATTAATTTAAAAGATAAATTAAAAAAAAGTCCATTCAAAGTAAAACTATTTTTAAAATATCCATTTTTCGAAAAAAATATTTTAACTTTAAAACAGCAAAACTATTTTCTGTAAAATATTATATATAAAAATTTCTATAAAAAATTATCTCATATATATATATATTATAATGAGTGAGTATAAAAAAATTATAAAAAAAAGATTAAAATTATTACGAGAAAATCTTAATAATATTAATTCAAATCGTCAAAAATTAGACTTTTTAAAAAATTATTACAAAAATAAAACCATTTTTATTTGTGCTACTGGTCCTCGTTATAAAGAGAATATAGATCATATAAAAAATAATTTTACTGAAGATTGTATATTAATATGTATTAAACAAACTATAAAAGATTTTGATATGATATGTGATTTTCATGTTTATAATAACGAACATAAAGAAAATTGGGAATATAGGGAAGATTTTAAACCTATTATATGTTTTATGAATTATGGAAAACCTGACGAAAATAATGTAAGATCTGTTAATAAATTTGCAGATCTCAATTTTTTTCTAGAAAATTTAAATGGTATTAACCATGTACGTAAATATGTACTTCTTGATTTAGAAAATGATTCAGATTTATTGAGTTTTAATGATAAAAATTTAGGAGAAGGTGAAAATATGTGTCCAAATAAACACCATGTAATATTTGAAATGTGTTTCCCTTTATCTGTACATTTAGGATGTAAAAACATCATAACAATAGGGTGGGTTGGAGGCCCGGAACATGGCACTTCAGTACCTAATGAATTAAATTGGGATACTAAAAGATTAAATTTTTTACATGAAAGACAAGAATTGGAATGGAAATCAAGTAAATTGTTTGGTAATTATTTAAAAAATAACTATAATATCAATTTATATGCCTTAGGATATACAAAATACTTTATACCTACCATAAAAGAAAATGATTTAAAATCTATTTTAAGTTCCTAATATTATCTTTAGATATTGATTTATATAATTAAATCCAAATCAATATCTATTTTAAGTTCCTAATATTATTTTTAAATATTCATTTATATAATTAAATCCAAATTTATCACGAACATAATTATAACCATTTAAAGCAATATCTTCACCATTTTCTAACCAATATTGATAATAATTTATATCTTGAATTAAATTACCATCATTATCTGTAGCAGGAATATAATGTTCAAATTCAATAATACCAATTTCATCAAATAATTCACTTTTTTCAAAAAAACCTAAACACCCACACATTAATACCTCAATATGTTTAGCAAGCAAAAAATTTAATGGAAAACAATAATGTCCTACAAATGCACCTTTAAATGTTGATAATTTATTGTAATAATTCATTTCTGTCATTTGTTCATTATTTTTGTATCCTGGATGTTTTTGAATATAAATAAGTGAATCAAATAATTTGTTTTTATATTTTAAATTTTTCATTTCTATTCTGCTTTTATATCCTCCGCCAATGCTACCAGATAATATAATTTTGTTTTCTCTTTTTTTATAATTATCAAATTTTATTAAATTACAAAAATCAGTATTAATAAAATAAAATAAAAATTTTATTTTTGGATCACTGATATTTAAATTTTTAAAATAAATAGTAGAAGGAGATATTATTAAACTTAATTTATTTAAATATTTTATTTCATATTTTTTTGAATATAATTGAATAGATTCATTTTCTTTTCTATCTTTACAAAAATTAGCAAACCAATGAGGATCATTTATCCAAAATATACACTTATTTTTAATATAAATATTATTGTCAAAAATATATTTAAGACCACTTGAATGGAAACAAAAATAAATATTTATTTGATTATGAAATAATTTAAGCATATTGTAATAATGATCTGATTTAATATTACTATTATTATGTAATATGTATTTATCAATATTTTTATAGGTTATTATTTTAAGACCATTTTTCATAAATTTGTTACTAAAATTAAATTTGTCATGCATTTTTATAAAATATCTGACAAGAGCACCCACATCATAATTATCATCGTTAATTTTAGAAATAAAAATAAATTTTTTAAAATTTATTATTTTTTTATATTCAATATTATTTATTTTTTCAACTTTATATTTTCCATCTAATGAATATATATGAATATTATATTTATCAAATAAATATTGTTGTAAATTACTACCATAATTAGAAATTATAGTACCCAATATAATTATATTTTTACATCCTATTTCAATAGAAATATTTATTGGGTCATCGGTTGATTTTAATGGAACAAAATTTATATTTTTATTAAATAAATTTGTATTACTTAAAGTTTTAATATCCGAAATTATAACACAATTTTCATGATTATTTATTAAATAATCAATTTTATCATGATTATAATTATTTCCTATTATTACAGAAGTCTTATCATAATATTTTTTATCATATATTACATTTTTATTAAAAAAATTATAAGCAAAATATTCCTTCCAATAATTATATGTTTTATATTCATTAGGAGTTCCCCAACATATATAATGATCTACTTCAAATACTTTAGTTTTTAATCCTTTTTTAACACAAGGATTAATAACATCATCTAAATAGAATTCACCATTAGTTCTGAAATTATTTTTATAGTTTTCCTGCAATCCTTCTAAAAAGTATTTTGCTTTTCTAAAAAATACAGTTCCTATAATGACATGACTCTTTTTTAAATCATGAACACCCTCAATAAATTTTTTACAAGATACACTTTTTACATAGTTATTATCATCAGTTTCTATCCAACCATACATTTCTGGATTTTTTTTACTGCATTCTTGATTAGTGAAACTCCATACTATAATATCATTAGTTTCATCATCAATTAAAGTTTGATAATTTTCAGTATCAAAATAAACACCATTATCACATGCTGATACTAATATGGGTTTTTCTAAATCAACATTTGCTTCTTTAATACCTAATTCTATGGTACAAGCCTGACCTTCTGTTACTTTATTAATTGAAACAATATTACTTTTATCATAATGTTCTTTAATTTTTTGTTCTAATGGATAATTTTTCAAATGATCTTCTAAACAAATAAAAACTTGACTTGATGATTCAGGTAAAGATTCTACAGCAGACACGATCATAGGTAATCCATCTACATCAAGTAATGGTTTTGGATCTTCGTAACCTTCTTTAACAAATCTTGATCCTTTTCCTGCTAATGGTAATATTATGGTAGTATCGTGTTTATCTTCAAATTTTTGTTGTATTTGATTTTTTTCATTAAAATATTTTGACCATCCATTATATATTTCTAAATCATATGGTGTTCCCCACTGAAGCATTTTTTCTATTTCAAAAATATTAACTTTTAATCCATCTTCTACTAATAAATTATATACCATTGATACATAATATTCGTTTTTAACTTTCATTTCCAAATCCATCAATTTTTGAAAATATTTTTTCATAATTGCACCTGTTTTAAAATAGTACGTTCCGTTAGAAGCATATTCTTCCATACGATTATCTGTAAATGGTTGTTTTTCTTGTATTTTTTCCATCCATCTTGAACCAGATTCTTTTTCTTTCAAAAATGCATAATTATCAGTTCCTAACATATGAGGGTGAAATCCTCGATAACAAGCAATAGAACCATCTGCATCTCTATTTCTATTGTCTTCTAAAAATCCTTTATAATTCCAATAAGTCCCATAATCACAATAACTTACAATTACTTCTTTATTGTCGTCTATTTGATCAAATATTAAAGATACAGCATGAACTGGTCCTTGTCTTCCTTCAACAGGAACTTCATATATTTTTCCATGTGGACAAAATTCATTTAATATTTCCATCATTCTAGTTTCTTTTAGATGCATATCATTACAAATAAATTTAACATCTTTTTCACCAGGAAAAAGATTAACAACATGTTCAATTATAGGTTTTCCATCAACTTGTATTAATGGTTTTGGATCATTATATCCAGCTTCTTTAAATCTTTTACCTAATCCTGACATTGGAATAACTATTTGTACATCCATTATAAAATAGATACATAAAAAAATTAATATTATATTAATTTTTTTATATTTTTATTTATAAATGAGATTATCTTTATTGATTAAAAAATAAAACAAAAGATGTAATCAATGTGTAGTAATCATTTTTATAAATTTTTATTTCATTTTTAGAGAAATGAATTAATAAGGGAATAAAATTGGAAATTTTATAAAAAATTAATGAATAACTATCAAATTCTTCTTTTAAGAAGCTATAAGAAATTTCAAATTTATTTAATGCTTCAATAAATTTATAAATTTCTTTATTTGATGTTATTTTTAGGTAAATATTAGGATCTTCATCTAAATTTAAATAATTAAAATTATCATCTGTAAAAAATCTAATAATTATGTCAGAATTATTTTTTTGAGGTTCTATATATAGTTCATTATCTTTTTCTCTTTGTTTAATTTTTTCTAAAACTTGATCTATAGAATAACCTCTATGTTCAACGTCTCTTTTTATTTTCCAATAATACTTTAAATTTATATCAGTATCTAAAAATATTTTCATATTAAATAATTTATTAGTATGTTTATCATATAATGTATGGAGTCCACACATTAATATATTATTACAACTTTTTAGCTCTTCTTTTTCAGTGAATTTTCCTGTTGAATGATCATAATCTACTTGATATATATCTTGACCTATTTTTAAATTGAACGTATCTTCTCTAAATTTACAAATATAGTTTGCTTCAGGATTTAAATGTGTAAATTTTTTCCAATTTTCATCTCCTCTTTCCCATTTATGATATCTATCACCTTCTATTTTTAGAATATCTTTTTTAAATAACATTTCTAAATTTTTAATTAAAGTTGTTTTTCCACAACCACTATCTCCACTAATTCCTATTATATTACATTCTGTTAGTATTAATTTGTAATTAATATTATTTTTTTGTAATTTAATTTTTTTCATATCTAAATATTTGTAAAAATAATCTACCTTTTTTTCTATAGATAAATTTGATAAATAATCAAAATTATAAATTAAATTTGATATTTCATTAATTGTTTCTGAATTACCATAAAATAATTCATCATTATTACCATAAATAATTCCATCTTTAGTATCTTCAAAATTTATTTCATTATCTAATATATGTAAATCAGGTCTAATTCTAATAATTAAATCGTATTTTATATTATGAATTTTTTCATAGTTGATTCTTGCATTATTTATTTGATTAAATTTATACCATTGTCTTTTCATATTGATAAACTTATTTTCATTTTCAATTTTACTTGTAAATGATTCATTCTCAATTATTGATATTAAAGGGTTAAGTTTTTTTATTATTTCATCATAGTTGATATCTATGTTTTTATAGTTATCATCATATTTTTTAGTTACATGAACGTAATAATCTGTATTTTCACCAAGAATATTTTTTATTTTTTCAATATTATATTTTATTGATCTTGGAAGTCCTGATATTAAACATGCTATTTTCATCTAATTTATCTTATATAATTTTTTTTTGTCGGTTGAAATTTCAAAATAATCTAATGGTAGTTATAATGTTGTTTATTTGTCATAGAATTAATAATTCATTTGATTTATCAAAAGTTGAAAGTAATTATGGAGTAGAAATTGATCTTAGAGATGATAATGATAAAATTATTATTTCTCATGATCCATTTACAAAAGGAGAAAATTTTGATAATTATTTAGAAACTTTTGTAACAAATCATCAAAAAAATCTAATTATTTTAAATGTAAAATCAGAAAGAATTGAATATAGAATATTAGAGTTGTTAAATAAATATAAGATTGATAATTATTTTTTTCTAGATTGTTCATTCCCAATGATTTATCAATTAAATAAAATTGGTGAAAAAAATATAGCTATAAGATATTCAGAATTTGAATCTATAGAAAATGTTATTCTCTTAAAAGATATGGTTAAATGGGTATGGGTCGACTGTTTTAACAAATTCCCATTAACAAAAGAACATTATGATATAATTAAAAGTCTTAATTTAAAAATATGTTTAGTTAGTCCAGAATTACAAGGACATAGTATTGACATGATTTGGGAGTTTAAAAATATAATAAAAAAAAATAGTTTTGAAATAGATGCTATTTGTACAAAATACTACAATATTGAAAAATGGAATATGTAATATAATATATAATAAGATGTTCAATTATATATTATTTGACCTAGATAATACAATATATAATTATGATAAATCTCATGAATTATCATTAAAGAAAGTAATTACTGAAATTAGTAAAGAATTTAATATTCCAGAAAATGATCTTAATAATAATTATGTTCTTGAGAAAAAGAAGTTACAAAATTATTGTAAAAATGCATCAAGTCATAATAAATTTATTCAAATTAAAAGATTATTTGAGAAGTTTAAATTAAATTTAGAAAGACTTAATTATTATCATGATTTATACAATAAAAATTTTATTGAAAATTTAGTTTTATATCCTTTTTTATTAGATTTTTTAAAATATTGTAAAAGTAAAGGTATTAAAATGTATATTTTAACAAATAATATTTCTGCTGATCAAATAACAAGATTAAATAGTAAAGGAGTTATTAATTATTTTGAAAAAGTATATACAAGTGAAGAATTTGGAATAGAAAAACCAGACATGAAACTTTATTATTATGTAATTCAAGATATAGGATGTAATAAAAATGAAATAGTTAAAATAGGGGATAATTATAAGAATGATATTGAACCAATGATAATAAATAACTTATATGCATTTTGGTTTAATAATAATGATTTTAACATAAAAGATCAATATTTGGAATTTAATAACTATAATGATCTTAATTTATTTTTTGAAAAATATTACAATTCCTTAACAGATTATTTAGAAATATCCAATTATGTAGGAGAAAGATTCGATCTGGTACAAGCAGGTGGTGGTAATACTTCATTTAAAACAGAAAATTTAATGTTTGTCAAGTCATCAGGATCTTGTTTATCAAATTTAGATATTAACAAAAATTATGTAGGTTTAAATTATAGCAATATTAAAAATAAAATTAATGATAAATTTTTTATGAAAGATGGTTGTTCTAATAACAAATTTAATTTAGTAACTGATTTAAATAAAAAAGAAAGAGAAATTGAATGTAAAAAAATTGTAGATTCAAATATAGTCTTCCTTAAAAATTTTAAACCTTCTATTGAAACAAGTTTACATTGTTACACTCATAAATTGTGTGTTCATATTCATCCAATTCAATTTAATTACATTTCATCATTGCCTAATTGTGATGATATTATAAATAGTATATTTGATAATTTTATAATTATTGATTATGTAACACCTGGAATTGATGTAACTTTAGAGTTGGTAAAAAAATATAATGGAGAAAAAATTATATTTATGAAAAATCATGGGTTGGTAATTACTTCTGATAGTGTTATTGAATTAAAAAATATTTTAGACAATACTATAGAGAAATTAGAAACTTATTCAAATTTAAATTTCAACTTGTATAAAATTGTAAATAAAATTTCAAAAGAAATGAATATGATAACTAATGAAAAAACAATAACATACATGTCTGAAAATATTTTTATTAATAATTATATAAATAGTAATTCACTAGATAATATATTTAGGCCATATTTTCCAGATAAAGTTGTTTACTGTGGGACTAGTTATTTGATTTTCACTCTAGATACAATTAGTCAAGATATAAAAGAATATATAAATAATTATGATGAAATACCAAAAGTGTTTATATTAAGAAATGAAGAAAAATATTTATTGTATATTAATTCAAAAAGTATTAATAAATGTAAAGAGATTGAAGAGGTTTTACTATCTCATTTTATATGTTATAATGAATTGAATATATTTTTAGATAAAAGCGAAATTAATTATTTAAATAATTGGGATGCTGAAAAGTTTAGAAAAAATTTACAATAATTTTTAAGTTTAATTTTCCATTTGACATTTTCTTATTTCAATTGCATTACTATCTACTTTATTAAAAAATTCGATTATATTTTCTGAATTTAGTATCAAATCAGTATAATAATTTCTATAATAAAGATCTATATAGTTTTTACAATTTCCAAAATCAATTAGATAAAATTTATTATCTTTCATACATAAATTTCTACATGTAATATCATTATGATATAAATTATATTTTTTTAAAATTTGTAATATGTGATATAATTGTAATTTCCAATCTTTTGGAATTTTTGATAAGTCTATATTGTTATTTTTATCAGATATTTTTTCTCCTTTATATGTCATGATAATTTTCATTTCTTCTTCATCATAAAATAAAATTTTTGGAAATATTTCTTCTTCTTTAAGTAAAATTAATGTTGATAATTCATTATAAAAAGATTCCTTGATAAATTCGTCGTTAACATACCAATTTGAATTTTTATCAACGCTTTTATATAATTTTTCAATTATTCTAAAATTTTTATACTCGTAAACATTTACTATACTTGTGAACCCTGATTCAGATGATCTTAAATTAAAATTATTTATGTCCTTTTTTATATTATTATAATCATAATTAATTTTAATGTCAGGAGCATATTTTTGATATTTAGTCAAAATAGGAATGCTTCTAATATTTCTTTTTTCTAAATATTTTTTTTGGTAATCGTTCTCATCTATATTTTCAACATTAAGTACTTCTTTATAATTATCTGAAACTTTTAAAAATATTATTTCTGAATTATTACTTGTAAAAAAATTTCCCATATACATAATATTAGCAATTATTTTTAATAAAATTAAAGCCATCTTTACATATATCTTCTAATGATCTTTTTGCTTCCCATCCTATTTCATTTTTAACTTTATTTGCATCTGCATATACTTCTTCTAAATCACCATCTCTTCTATCTGATATAGTAAATGGAACATCACAATAATTGACTCTTTTAAATGTTTCAATAAATTCTAATACACTAATTCCATTACCAGTTCCTAAATTATAAACATTTATTCCTTCTTTTATATTATTTAATGCTGCTACATGACCTTCTGCTAAGTCCATAACATGTATATAATCTCTGATACATGATCCATCTTTAGTATCATAATCATTTCCATAAACATTTAGTTGCGGATAAATTTTAATTGCGACTCTTAAAATATATGGAAATAGGTTATTAGGAATTCCTTTTGGATTTTCACCGATTAAACCAGATGGATGAGCACCAACCGGATTGAAATATCTAAGTATAGTTATTTCATATTCAGGATTTGCTTTTATAAAATCTTGTAATATTTGTTCTTGAAAATATTTTGTTTGTCCATATGGATTGGAAATACCAGAACCAACATTATCTGTTTCTTTTAATGGTGATTTACAATCATTACCATAAACAGTTGCTGATGAAGAGAATATTATTTTTTTACAATCAAATTTTTTCATAGTTTTTAGTAAAGTCAGTAACCCATTTAAGTTTTTTTCATAATAAAGCAATGGTTCTTTAATAGATTCTCCAACAGCTTTTAAAGATGCAAAATGAATAATAGAATTTATTTTATGGTCAATAAAAACTTTTTCTAATAAATTTGAATTCAAAATATCACCTTCTATAAAAATTATATTTTCTGGATACTTAACCAATAGTTTAATTTTATCTAAAACATCTATTTCAGAATTATCTAAATTATCAACTATGACTATTTTATTTTTTTGATACTGACCAAGTACAGATGCAACATGAGAACCAATAAATCCAAGACCGCCAGTCAATAATATGTTCATATATAGAATTACTTATATAATCTTTCTATATTTAAACTTAAAATTATCTACCATTGTAAAAAAAAAATATATTATAAATTAGAGATGTCATCAATAAAAAAAA
>JACKZZ010002843.1_pt1 | contig 12008 bp, 12 predicted proteins | sample 8027871 | NCBI WGS metagenome assembly JACKZZ01 (sample SAMN15724774, study PRJNA655200) | protist metagenome | isolation source: fluorescence activated cell sorting (FACS) single amplified genomes of... | place: USA: West Boothbay Harbor, Gulf of Maine | collected 2000-07-19
ATTAATTTCTTCAGTAATATTACATTGGGTTTATTTTGATTTTAACTATATGAAATATGAAATAGATATTTTAAAGAAAATAGATCAATTTAATATATTATTAATTATTTTATATGGAAGTTATATATATTTAAAAAAAATATTTACAAAAAAAAATAATTTTATATTATCATCATTAGTAATATATTTTTTATGTTTATGTATTTTTCTATGGAACTATGGATACGAAAAAAAAAAATATTGTTTCGATAAAGATGAGACAACAGCATCAATATATCATTCTTTTATGCATATATGTGGTTCATTTGGTCATTTATTAATAGTATTTTTATAATTTAACTAAAATCAGCTCCATCATTTTCATCAATAATTTTATTGTTTAAAATGAAATTCATTAAATCACACTCTTGATTTATACCATTTATAATAATAAAAATTTCAAATAATTCTTCATCAGTTAATACTGTTCTTATATTTTTATTATTTTTAAATAAAAGATATCCTTTTTGATATATATATATTTTTAAAGGACAAAACAGAATCAAAAATAAAATAATAAAAAAAGTAAATAAAAAATAAATCATTATTTTAAAATATAAAAATTTTTAAGTAAAAAAAAACCGCAATAAAATATAAGATATAGTATGAATAATATTAGTAATTATATAGCAGCATCACCAACAGGAACTGCAATAATATCGGGAAACACAATAAGAAGAAATAATGTAAAAAAAAGTGTAAAAACATCACAACAAGCTTCGGCCGAAGCAAATGAAAAAATTAATAAAAATGAATATGTATGTGATAATATTGATTTAGATAAAGAAGATTTTAGTAATTGTAATACAAGATATAATGTTCATACAATGTTTATATTTTTTATTGGATTATTATTGGCATTTTTATTATTATATACTGCTTATAGTAGTTTATTTTAAATTAATTAAGAAATAAATATATTTGAAAAAATATATTTATATTAAATATAAAATGTCTTCAAATTATGACAACAGTAGTTTTAATAAAAATAAAAAATTACTTCAAAATATGATAAAAAAAGGTGGTGAAAATAAAGATGAATCAAACAAAAGAACATTTAAAGTAATTGAATTAAATGGAAAAGTGGTAGATTTTGGTAATTTTACTATAAAAAGAAAAACATCTGGAGGGAATCCAGGACCTGGACCTATTATTGCTGCTAGAAAAGCATTACAATCAATATCAAAATATTTAAAAGTAAATAAAAATAAATTAAATGTAAATTTTATGATTCAAGAAATAACAAGAGGTAAAACTCAATATAAAATATATGGACCATATAATGGTTATTATAGAAAATATTCATCTAAGGAATTAAAGGAAAAAAGAATTAAAACTAAAGATGGTAAATATATTACATTAGAATATGAACCAGTTGTAAAATTAGAAAAAGCTAATATAAAATCAAAAAAAGGAGGTGGATGAGGTTCATCAAACTTTAATTTGAAAGATTTACTATAAATAGCATTAATAAAAAAAATTATTGGGATGACTGATTTTATTATAATAAATAATAATAAAAACATGAAAAAAATAATTTTATGTTTATTAATTATATATGCTATTTGATAATAATGTTCAAAATAAAGTTTATGAATATGAAATAATGGCTTTTCCAAATAAAAAAGAAAATTTTGGTAGCTATTCTGGTACTTATCCAAAACAAGCAGCACAAAAGGCTTTTACATTTTTGTCATCTTTAATTATGGATGATGTTAAAAGAGATGGTAATTTTATTGTTTTTTCAATAAGGAAAAAAAATAAAAATAATATTAATAATTCTAATAAAGAACACAAATTTATTGGGACAGTAGTAGAATTAGAAAATTATGTTTATAATAGTAATTCTGATAAAAAAGTTAAATATAAAAATGTAATATCAAGATATAATCCTGAATTGGATAAAATTAAAGCAACAAATAAGAATTTAAAAATTAAATAAATTATGTTTTTATAAATTATTTTTTTGGTTATAATTTTGAATATACCAAGCATTATATAAATCAATTCTTTGTTTTGTATAATTATTTAAATATTTATTTTGTAAATAATCATTATTTGCTAAGTATAATGCTCTTAAATTTCTTCTTTTAATTCTTGTTGCTTCATTATCATAATAATTTGTAAAGTAATTATTAACTATATTTTGCCATTGAGTTTTATTAATTTTACTAATCATATATTTTATATAAATATTTTAATTTTATTTTATATAAAATAAAAATAAATTATTATAATATGGATGAAGAATCATATTCAGACTCAGCTATTGATGTTAAGCCAATAAATAGAAATTGTAGTCCTAATCAAAAGACAATAGTAATTGATGATAATGCAGGATCAAAAAATAATGATGCATTAAATAAAACAGATGCTCAATCAAAATCTGATGCTGCTTTTGATCACGATAATCAAGTAGCACCATTATACGGAGGAACAAATATATACGGAATAAAAAATTATCAAATTAATTATAAAAAGAAAAATTTTTTAATAAAAACTTTTAATATTAATGAAGCTTTATTTCATTTAGTAGATAGTTTAAGAATAAAAAATGATTGTTTATTTGAAGTAAAAGAATTAGGAATAAAAAAAAATAGTTCAATTTATCATTTTAAAAATAACAAGAGAAAAATCATTAATAAAATTAGATAATTAATAATTTGTTTCCAATAAATATTTTTGTGTCTTACCAACATACTCTTTAATATCTTCCCAAGTATCTTTTTTATATTCTAAATTATTTTTACGATAATTTATTCCGCTACTATTATACCAAATTATTTTTTTTATTTCTTCAGTATTATTTAAATAAGGAAATTTTTTAAGGATAAAATCAACTAAGTTACTATTTGTATGAAAATCCACTGCTGAATAGTCCCATTTATCGATTGGCAATTCTGTTACATAAATACTGATGGGTCTAATTTTCATATTATTAATTTTAACAGATTCATTTATAAATCTAGTTTTCCAAATATTTATACATTTTTTTATCATAATTTTATCACATTCCATTCCTCCATATGCTATTCTAAAACATAATGAATAAATAATAGATATTTGTTCATCATTTAAATTATAATTTTCATAACTTGATAATTCATCATAATTGTTTTTATATTCTCTAATGGACATATTTTTTAATTTTTTATTATAATCGTCTGTTTTTTTAGTATTACATGTAATATAAACAAATCCAAGAAGCCATTCGTATATATATTTTTTCATTTTAAATTTTTTAGTACTAAATGCTATCATCAACCAAATCAAAGTTGATATTGATTTATGTAAAAATGTATCTTCAATATGAATAATAATTATTCTTCTTAGAAATTCATTCATATCAAGTTTCATTAAATGCAATGAAGTAGCTATTGCTTTATCTGTATCTTGTTTTCTAATATTTTTTTGTAAATGTGATTTCAATAAATGTTCATTTTTATATTTTGTTTCTTTGTATATGTTAAAATCATTTTCTTCATAATTTTCAAAATATCCACAAATGTAAAAGTAAAATCCTTTTTTTATATAACTACAATTAACATGTTGTATAAAATTAATTTTCTTAGGTCGTTCCATTAACCATACAGCTTCATAATCAGGTGTAAATTCATTTGACCATTTTATATAAAAGTATTTTCTTATATTTACTTCTTTACCTTCATTTACAATTTTAAAAAAACAATCAATCGTACTTTGATTATTCATATTTATTTAAAACATTCCTAAATAAATCATTTTTTATATATTTTTTAAAATTAAATTGAAAATAAATAACCATTTTTGTTATTTGTAAAGCTAAATAAACTATGAATTTCTTTGTATTTTAATTTTTTTTTATCAAGATAATTACTCAAAAATTTTTCACAATTAACAATGATAGCTTTTTTACTAATACATTCGTTTTCATCAGTAATTATATTTTTTTTATTTTTAGGAATAGAAGCATCAAAATGACGCAAAATACCAATCAATTTTGTTAAAAAGAATGTTGGATCAGTCAAGCTTGATGATATAATATCTTTTTTATTAATAATACGAATATATTTGTTAATGAATTTTTTATCAATTAAGTAATAAAAAAACAAAGATAAATTAGAATTCATGATACCTGGAGCACCAAATGTTACAATATTAACACTTACTTCGTCTAATTTATTTAGTTTATAATAATGTTCATATAAGTCCAAAGTTAAAAATGTACATAAACCACCACCTAATGAGTGACCACTTAAATAGAAATTTTTTATTTCACCAGACTTGTATGAATTAATAATTTTTAGTACTTTATTTTTAATTTTATATGCATTATATAATTCAATAAATCCTTTATGAAATAAATATCTATCACTAATACTTGTTTTTTTTAAAGTGTCTTTAATAGAATAACTTTTTAATATTTTTTCTTTCCATTTTAAGAAATCATTATTAATATCTTCATCAAAAAAGAATTGTTTTTTATATAAACTTAAATTTTGAAATAATTCTAGTTGTTTATATGTTGCTGTTCCTCTAATATTAATAAATAATGAAGAATTATATTTAAATATAAGTAATTCACTATTAAAAAATACCAATTCTTTCAAGTTGAAAAATTGTTTTGATATATATTTTCTATAATAAGTAAAATGACACATTTTAATAAAAATTGGTAATATTCCATTTTCATAATCTTTATCATTACAAATCAAATCTTTAAACTTTTTTGATTTATTAAAATTATTATGGATAAATTTAAGATCTTCTTTGGTAATTTTATGTTCTAAATAATTAAATATAAAATTATTTTTCTTAGATTTTTTAATTTTTTCTAAAATTTCAATGTTTTTATCCATTGAATACCAAATGTATGCATAATTATTTTTATTAATTAAATCCATATTATTATAAAAGAAAATTATATTATTCTAAATAATGTTTTCTACAAACTGCTTCATAACATTCATCTGATCCAACTATTACTTTATTATCATTATTTATTGTTCTTTTTGTAAAACAAGCTTTTGTACCATCTTTACATCTTTTACATAAAGCATTTAATTTTATTACTTCTTCAGCATGAGGAATTAAAGATAAAACATCTCCAAAAGGTTTCTTAGCATAATCAGAAACTAAACCAGCTGCTATTATTTTTTTATTATATTTATCTAACCATTCTGTTATTTTTTGAAAACCATCATAAAAAAATTGTAATTCTTCAATAATTATGATTTCTGACTGCATAAATAAATCATTGTGATTATTTTCAAGTTCTTGTAGTTTTTCAATATTAATACTATTTTCACATTTTGTTTTATCATGTGTACTTATACCATTTGTACCATATCTATTATTAATTTTATGATTAATTACCAATACATTTTTTTCTAAAATTTGATACATTTTAATTCTTTTAATTAGTTCCGTGCTTTTACCTGCATACATAGGACCTATAATTAATTCTAAACTTCCAATATTCATTATTTATAACTAACAAATTGTTAATTATAAATTAACGTCATTCCCTTAAATAAATTTATTTTAATAATTATATATGAACAATTCCATCAAGTGTAAAATAATAAAATACAATTTTATTGAATCAGTATATGTAAAAACATATATCTTTTCACTTTTCTGATATCTTGAATTTGTTAATCTTTGATATTTATTCTTTAATTTTGTTATTTCATTATTATAATATTTAAATTCATTATTAAATTTATCTTTCAGTGATTTATTTTCTAAATAATCTTTTTTTTCATTTTCAATATTATCAATATCTTTTAATAATTTATCTATTAAATTATCATGTGTTTCTTTAATAATATTAAAATAATTTTTTGTTTCTTCATCTAAATTAAAATTATTTATTTCATTGGTTATTTTTGAGAAAAATAATGTATTATTAGCATTGATATTTTTAGATTTTAATCCTCTTAAATAACTTGTTATTTCATCAATAATATTGATATCTTTATTTTTTTTATTATTATTTACATTATTTTTTTGACCACCATAATGTTCCAATGTTGTTGTATTTATACTAGCACTTACTGTTTTTTTTTCATTCTTAATTTTTTTAATTTTATGAAGAATATTTTCTCTTAATTCACTATTTTTCATATTTAAATTTTTATTGCTTGATTTAATAATATAAATATCCATTACATCAGATAATTTTTCACAGTTTTCAATAATATTTTTAATTAACTCATAATCTACATTCTTATTGGTTTGATTATTATTATTATTACTATTACTATTACTATTACTATTACTATTACTATTACTATTACTATTAGATGAATTATGAACAGATTTTTGAGTACTATTATTAAATTTACCTTTAATAAGTGATATTATTTTTGATAATTCATTATCTTTATCATAAAATATTTTAAATAAATCTTGTTTTTTCTTTTTTTCATTTTCGTCTATAATATTAGATATATTTCTCAATAAATCTAAATTTGAATTATAATAATCAACAAATGCTGGTTTTAATGTTTTAAAATCAAATTCTTTATCTATTTTTTGTAATTTAGAATTAATCTCTTCAATTATTCCTTCAAATATTTTTTTATTTTGTTGTAACTCTTTTAATTCTCTATTGATATTTCTTAATTCACTTTCTTTAGATTCAAGTTTTTCAATTGATTTATTAAGTGTATCTATTGTTGTTTTTTTTGAATCTAATTCAGATTTACTTTTTTTAAAACTTGCTATTTTTGAATCTAAATTCTGTATATTATATCTTGCTTGTTGTCCATGATTATTACGAATAGTTTTTTTCATAGATTTAACTTTATTTTGATCTACTGTTCCATTATTCTTTAATACATTACCTAAATTATTTTTTTTATTTTTAAATGTTCCATTTTTAAATGTATCAAGTTCAAATTCTGCTCTAACTTTATTAGATTCTAATTTTTCTTTTTTTTGTAATTGATCATTTAATTTTTTTTGGTCAATCATTAGTTCTTGAATATCATCATCTATAATTTTAATTTGTTCTTTATATAAATCAGTATAATCTTTATATATTTTTTTCAAATTAAACATATCTTTAGAATGATCAAAAAATTTTGATATATTTTTGAATTCATTTTCAAAATCTATTTTTTGTTTTTTAAGTTCAATAATATATTCATTTACATTTTTAATTTCTTCTGAACTTTGATTATTACCATCATTTCCTGAAAATACATTAGTTATTTGTTTTTTTGTTTGATTAAAAATTTTAACTAAATGCTCATTATAAAAATTATCAATAGTTTGAAAATTATTTGGATTACCACCTACCGTTTCAGTTACCTGTTGTTTTAATTTTTCAAAGTAGTTAATTTCATTTTCAGTATAGTTTTCTCTAAGTGCTTTTATAAGTTCTCCATTTTTTTTATATTCAAATGACCATTTATTAGGATTAATTAAATCTTTATAATATTCAATTTGATGATATTCTGACTTTTGAAGAGTTTGTTTTTGATAAGATTTTCCTTGTTTAATTAAATTTATAATTTTTTCTTTTTCTTTTTCTTCTATTTTTTTTTGAGCTTTATTTGCTGCTTGTTTAAAAATATTTCTTTTTGTAAATTTATTTAATATATCATTATTATTTTGAATATTTTTTGTAAATTTATTATTTGTATTTTTTTCCCATTCATTAGGATTTATTTTATTTATTTTACTGATATATTCTTGCATTAAAAAATTTTTTGATTTATCATCAGTTATTGTATTTTTACCTTTTTTAAATACAAGTTTATTTTTATTTTTTAATTCAAGTAAATTTTTAATATTTTTTTTTTTTTCTTCTCTTTTTTCTTTACCTATTTGAGCAGCTTTTTTTATTACATTATTTGTTTTTTCTTTTATTTTTTTGACTTCAGTTCTTTTTAAATTTTTTAATCTTCCTAATTGTTTAGCATTAATTTTGTTATTATAGGTAATTCCTTTTTCACCATTAGTAAAATCATTTATTTTATTATTTACATTAAAATAAGGAATTAGATTTTTATTTACTTCTTTACCTTTGTTATTTCTAAATATAACTTCATCTTCACGAATAGCTTTTTTTATTTTAATTAATTTAGCTTGTCTTTCTTTTTCTTTTTCTTTTTTTTCTTGATTTAATTTATTTTGTTGTTCTTGATTTAATCTATTTTGTTCTTTTTTTTTTTCTTTTTCTTCTTGATTTAATTTACTTTGTTTTTCTTTTTTTTCTTTTTCTTCTTGATTTAATTTACTTTGTTTTTCTTTTTTTTCTTTTTCTTCTTGATTTAATTTACTTTGTTTTTCTTTTTTTTCTTTTTCTTCTTGATTTAATTTACTTTGTTTTTCTTTTTTTTCTTTTTCTTCTTGATTTAATTTACTTTGTTTTTCTTTTTTTTCTTTTTGTTCTTGATTTAATCTATTTTGTTTTTTTTTTTTTCTTTTTCTTCTTGATTTAATTTACTTTGTTTTTCTTTTTTTTCTTTTTCTTCTTGATTTAATTTACTTTGTTTTTCTTTTTTTTCTTTTTGCTTTTTATGGACATTATTGTATTTGTCTTTTAAAAAATCTTGAATTTCATCATAAGATAATATATGTTTTTCTTCAAATATTTTATGAAAATCTTTTATTAATTTATTTTCTTTAAATTCTTTTTTTAAAGAACTTTTCTTTTTACCACCTGCATTTTGAATATTAAAATCTGGATTGATATAAGTTTTGTATAATTCTTTTAAATTCTTTTCATATTTATTTTTATTGTTTCCCTGTAATGCGGAATCTATATTTTCAAGAAATGTTATTTTATTTCTTTTTTTCCCAACAGTAAGATCATAAAATTTATTATCTAATTCTTTTCCAATATTTAAAATTTCAAATGGTTTCTTTAATTTATGAATGATAGTTCCTATATTATTTAAATTTGAAGTTAATAATTTAATTTTTGATTTATCAATTTTAAAATCAGTATCATCTTCCATTTCTTGAGATTGTTGTACATCATTAAGTTTATTATTTTTTTTCCCCTTTTTAGAACTTACATTTTTAGGAACGCCAAAATAATTTTGATAAATTTTAATATTTATATTTTTAATTACTGGTAAATTATAATCAAAAAAGTAATTTTTATAATAATTGATATTATTATTTATATTAATATTTTCATTAATGACTTTAATTTTATTTAAATATCTTTGATACATCACAGAATTTATTAAATAAACTAAAGGTATGACATAAGTATTCAAATATATTTTCTTATTTTTATCTATTTCATTTTTTGATAACTGTTTATTAGCTTGACCATTATTACTTTTTATGGAACTATTATCAACATAACCTAATATAGATTCTATATAATCATTGATAAAATATTTATAATTTCCATAGATTTCATTAGAATCATCTATAATTGTTTTTAATTTTATTTCTTTAGTTGTTTTTTGTAATGTAATTGGTTTTTCATTATTAATTCTTTTTTGAGTGTTATTATGCAATTTAGTCGTATTATTACTCATACTAATTATAATATAGATATTAATTTTGAATATTATTTTGATTAATTAATTTGTGAATAATAGATTTGTCCAAAATATAAATATTATCGTTTTGATTATTTATATTTTCATTATTACAATTATTAAAATATTCAATAGGTAAATATTTTTGACTATAGAGATAATATAATGTTGTCAAAATAACTAAAATAAGTAATACAATTAAAAGTATATATTTATATTTCATCATATAACTATTAGATATAAATTAAATTTTAAATTATAAATAAATTGGAATAACATTTAAAAAATAATTTAAAATTGAAAACTTTAATTTGTAAAAAGTTAATTATATAAGAAAAAAAATATATATAGCTAATATGAGTCTGGACAATAATTCTAAATATAATATTTATAACTTTCTTGATGAACACTTTGTTGAGAAAGGAAAAAAATACACACATACATCAATGGGGAAACCCACCGGTTCATTTTATATTAAAGAAGAAGAGTTAGATACTTTTTATAAATTATATCAAGATGCAGTATTAAGTGGAAAAAAGTTACACATAACAGAAAAACATGAAGATATTGGACCAATAGTCATAGATTTAGATTTTAAGTATGAACATGAAATATTTGAAAGAAAACATAATAAAGAAACGATAAAGAAAATTGTAAAAATTTATAATGAAATAATTTTGGACATATTAGATATTGAAGCAGATGATGAAAGATTAAATGCATTTGTATTTGAGAGAGATAATGTATATCGAGTGAAGGCAATAACAAAGGATGGTATTCATATATTATATCCAAACATTGTTACATCACCAGAAGTACAATATTATATTCGAGAATGCGTATTAAAAAAGATAGTTCCAATTTTAGAAGAGTTGCCATTAAATAATAAACCATATGATGTTGTTGATAGATCAGTAATTAGAGATACGAATTGGTTATTATATGGATGTTCTAAACCAAATATAGATGCATATCAATTAACTGGTATATATAATGGTAATTTGGAAGAATTGGATATGGTAGAATACAATTTTGGAATGAATGTATCACAGTTTTTTTCTATTAGAAATAAGAAAGATAATGAAATAGTACATATTAAAAGTGAAAAACAAAGTATTTTAGAAAATATTAATATAAGAAAAAAAACGATTCGAATTAAAAGAAAAAATATTATTGTAGATGATTATGAAGAAATTACAAAATTAGTATCAATATTAAATGATGAAAGAGCTGAATCTTATTCAGAATGGATAAGTTTAGGTTGGTTATTACATAATATTGATGCGAATTCACAAGAGCTCTTAGATTTATGGATTGATTTTAGTAAAAGATCATCTAAATTCAAGGAAGGATTATGTGAAAAAGAATGGAATAGAAGTAGAGATGAAGGGTTAGGATTACCAACTTTACATTACTGGGCAAAAATTGATAATCATGATAAATATAAAGATATTATAGAAAGTAGTTTGAATAAGTTAGTTGAAAAGAGTATTAAAACACCAACACATGTAGATATTGCGAATGTATTGTATAAGAAATATCAATATGATTACAAATATAGTAGTGAAGAATGGTATAAATTTGAAAATCATGTTTGGATAAAAGAGAAAGATGGAATTAGTTTAAGAGCTAAAATATCAAATGAACTTGTTGAGATTTATTCAAAAATTATTTCTAATTTTAATAAGATAATTACATCAAATGATCCAGAAGTAACAGATGAAGATAAAGAAGAATGTAAAAATAAAAATAAAGAGGTTTTAGAAATAATTAAGAAATTAAAAACAACAGGTTTCAAAGATAATATTTTGAAAGAGTGTAAAGAAAAGTTTTATGATAAGAATTTCGTTAATAAGCTTGATATAAATAATTATTTAATTGGTTTTAAAAATGGAGTTTATGATTTGCAGTCAGGTGAATTAAGAGATGGAAGACCAGATGATTATTTGGAGATGAGTACAGAAATAGATAAAATAGATTTTGAAGAATCAAATGAAAATTACAAGGATATGCAATATTTTATAAATACCATATTTGTAGATGAAGAAGTGAGAGAATATTTTATGTTATTCTTAGCTTCGTGCTTACAAGGACATAATGCAGAAGAGAAATTTAGAATTTGGACTGGTTCTGGTTGTCATGCTTATAATACAAAAATAATGATGTATGATGGTAATTTAAAAAATGTTCAAGATATAAAAGTAGGTGATAAATTAATGGGTGATGATTCAAAAGAAAGAAATGTTTTAGAATTAAAAAGAGGTTATGATAAAATGTATGAATTTGAAACCATTAGAAATGAAAAATTTACTGTAAATGGAGAACATATATTAAGTTTGATGGCAACAAAAATTGGAAGTCTATCTAATTCAGTAAAGGAATCAAGATTTAAATTAATTTGGCAAGAAAGAAATGAAAATGGAATTCCAGTAAATAAATGTAAAAATTTTCCTTATAAGTCTGATAAAAGAGAAA